>Ga0209746_1000048_pt1 | contig 60864 bp, 46 predicted proteins | sample BarGraNGADG00211_3_FD_184496 | JGI IMG/M metagenome (GOLD analysis project Ga0209746, IMG submission 184496) | Arctic peat soil microbial communities from Barrow, Alaska - Barrow Graham LP Ref core NGADG0011-211 (SPAdes) (version 2) | ecosystem: Environmental > Terrestrial > Soil > Wetlands >... | reverse complement strand
TATGAACCAAAACAATATGTCATCCCGAATCCATTCATCCGGCAATGCCCTAAATAACTGGCAGATATAGAATGAATGGATGAGGGATCTCCTTTCGTGCGTGAGGACGCTCTGAAGGGGAAAGATGTTCCCCAAAAAAATATTGATAGTGTCATTCCGAATGCAGTCACGCATGGCGTGACGAAATAGTGATTTTTTAAATAATTATTCTCTTAAATCCAGAACGGTTTGGTTGCCGGAGCTCTCAGTATTGTTAAATTTTTAACACTTAAATTGATTTCTTAAACGATATTAAACTATCTTATTTAGAAGGATTCTAAATTATATTTATCCGTTAAGAAGTTATACACCATGTAATAGACACACATACAGGATGTTAAAAAATATTAAATATGATATTTTTGTATTTGTTAATTGTCAAAATATGTTATTTTCTTATTGCATTTCTATTTTTTTTTGCATTACTTTGACTTCAATGTATGCTTTAATAGTGTAAAGCTACCCTTTAACTAATTAACTAAATGTTTAAAAAAACCCTATTAACTATGCAAATTTCTAAAAGTGTACGGCGCTTTGCGCTGTTTATGCTCAGCATGGTTCTTTCCTCAAGCATTCTTTTTGCGCAGGAAAAAACTATTACCGGGAAGGTTTCTGCTGAAGGAGAGGGACCTATTCCAGGTGTAAACGTTTCCATACAGGGTACGACGATAGGAGCGATCACCGACCTGAATGGGGCTTTCTCACTCAAAGTGCCGGGTCCTGCATCAGTTCTTGTAATTTCATCTATTGGTTATACAACCCAACAGATTACTGTAGGAACACAAAATGTGATTGAAGTTGTTCTTAAATCAGATGTGACTGCTCTTTCTGAAGTAGTTGTTACTGGTTACACTTCCCAGAGGAGACGCGATCTGACAGGTTCTGTTGGAACTGTTGAGCCTGCGAAACTTACTGCTGTTCCAACTGGAAACGTAAGTAACTCTTTACAGGGACGTACTTCAGGGGTTACAGTTACTGGTAACGGACAACCAGGGTCAACATCAAAGGTCAGGATCAGAGGTTTCGCCTCTTTCGAGAACAACGATCCTCTCTATGTTGTTGATGGTGTTCCTACACAGGACATTGCCTCAATGAACCCAAATGATGTTGAATCAATTTCAGTACTTAAGGATGCCGGTGCAGCTTCTATTTACGGATCAAGAGCATCAAACGGTGTTATTATCGTAACAACCAAAAGAGGTAGCAAGGGTACAAAAGTAACTTATGGTATGTATGCCGGTGTCCAGGATCCAGGCAAAGGCCCGACCAATATGTTAAATACCCAGGAGTATGCAAATCTTCAGTGGCTTGTTAACAAAAATGACAATGTACCTACAATGACCACTCCTACTGAAACTGACCCGATTCCAACACAGATTATGCACCCAATTTACGGGTGGGTTGGAAATGCAACACCAACTATTCCAGACTGGGCTGCAAATACCAACTGGTATAAAGCTATTACTGCCCCAGCCATGATAATGAATCACGACCTTTCTCTTTCGGGTGGTAGTGATAATGCTAAATTCTTTGCCGGAATCGGCGTTTTCAAACAGGACGGTATTATTATTTATACTCACGAGGATAAATATACAGCACGTTTTAACTCAGAATTCACATTCCTGAATGGCAAGGTTAAAATTGGTGAAAACTTCACAGCCAGATATGATAATACTCTTGGTGTTTCTAATCTTGAGGAAGGCAGCCCAATATCAATGGGAGCATACAGGGAACAGCCAATTATTCCGGTTCGTTGGACAGGCGCTGACTTTGTTGGTTTATCTCATACATTTACCGCAGGTGATTATGGTGGAACAGGAATCATAGGTAGCTTAGGTAATGCTACCAACCCTGTTGCAAACCTTACCAGGGCTAAAGACAACAATTATTGGGATATGCGTATGATTGGAAGTACTTATCTTGATGTGAAAATACTTCAGGGTCTGAACTTCAAATCAACTTTAGGAGGTACCTGGTATACTGGATATGGTAAGGGTTACACTACGATTCAATATGAAAACTCAGAAAATACAGGTTCTAATAGTCTTGGTGTTAATTCATACTTCGGTGGTGACTGGGTTTGGACAAATACATTGACTTTAGATAAAACATTCGGTTCCAGCAAAATTCTTGCTGTTGGCGGATATGAAGCTGTAAAATATGGCATAAGAAGTACTATGGATGCAAACCGTGGAGGTTACTTCACCGATGATGTTAATTATCGTACTCTCAATACAGGATCGACAATCAACAGCGCTAATTCAGATATGGATACACCTACTACAATGATTTCACAATTCCTGAGAGCTGACTATTCACTTCTGGACAAATACATGTTAAGTGCAACAGTTCGTCGTGACGGTTCATCAAGGTTTGGTGAAGCTAACCGTTATGGTGTATTCCCATCATTTTCTGCAGGATGGCGTATAAGCGATGAAGATTTCTTCAAAGGAATAAGCTTTATTAATGATATGAAGATCAGAGGTTCTTATGGTACAATGGGTAACCAGCTTGCTGTTTCTCCAACGAACCAGTTCTATAGCTATGGAGGCCAACCTAACACATCATTCTACTCTATAGGTGGCTCACCTACTTCATCAACCCAGGGATTCAGACCAACACGTATCGGTAACCCTGATGCTAAATGGGAGACAAACATTACCACCAACATCGGGTTCGAAGCAAGTGTACTCAACAGTAAAGTTGGTATCAAATTAGACTGGTATTCCAAAAAAACCAAAGACCTGTTATACAATCCTGTATTACCAGGAACAGCAGGTGGAGCAGACAGACCATATATCAACATCGCTGCTATGTCAAATACAGGAGTCGATATGGAATTGTCATTCAAAGACAAATGGGGTGATTTAGGTTTTGATGGAAGTGCCGTTTTAACCACATACAAAAACAATATCGACAAGATTGCCGAAGGCGTCGATTATTTTGATTATGGAGGTGGTACAACCAGAATTGGTGCCAACAACAGAAACATGGTTGGACATCCAATGTCAGCATTCTTTGGATATAAGGTAGTTGGCCTGTTCCAGAATGCAGCTGATGTTACTTCGTCAGCAGTTCAGGACGGTGCAGCTCCCGGATTCTTCAAATTCCAGGATACCAATGGCGATGGCGCAATTACACCTGCCGACAGAACCTTTATTGGCAACCCTAACCCAAAATTCACTTATGGATTTAACCTTGCGTTTACCTATAAGAATTTTGACCTGAATACTTTCCTCTATGGCTCACAGGGTGCTGATATTTTCAACTCCAACAGATATTTTACAGATTTCTGGCCATCATTCCAGGGACAGAAGAGTACAGACCTGTTATATAAAGGATGGACAACCACCAACACTAATACAACTGTGCCAATGGCTTCCAATACCTCTAACTTCTCAACTAACACCCAGGTTTGTAGTTACTATATTGAAAATGGTTCTTTCTTAAGGATGAAAAACCTTCAGTTAGGTTATACTATTCCTGAAAATCTGACCAGTAAGATCAATGTTAAATCACTCAGAGTATATGTTCAGGGAGTGAATTTATTTACTGTTACCAAGTACACAGGACTTGATCCGGAACTTGGAGGTGACGACCGTGCTTTTGGTTCTGATACCGGCAACTATCCGCTTGTTAAGACCTATACTTTCGGACTCACTTTAAATTTTTAATTTATAATACCGTTTTAATATGAAAAAGAAGTATATTATAGTAATCATAATGCTTGCAGTAATAGGAGTTTGGGATTCCTGCAAGAGTGATTTTCTGACTGTCGCTCCGATTGGTGGCTTGGATCAGGGCCTGTTGCAGAATTCTAAAGGTCTCGATGCCCTTTTGGTCGGCGCATATTCAATGATAGATGGTGTTTCATCTCAATACGGTTCAGGTTGGGAATCAACAGCTAGTAACTGGGTGTTTGGTTCAATCAGAGGTATGGAAGCTAATAAAGGTACCGATGGTGGTGACCAACCAGACATTAACCCAATTCAAACCTACACCGAAACTTCAACAAACCCTTACCTGGATGTTAAATGGAGAGCGGTTTATGAAGGTATTTCCAGATGTAACAGCGTAATTACTGTAGCCACTAAGGCCTTAGCCGCAACTAAAATTACACAGGCACAGTTTGACAGTTATGTTACACAGTCTAAAGCTCTTCGCGGATGGTATCATTTTGAAGCGTGGAGAATGTGGAATATGGTTCCTTTTATGGATGAATTGAGCGATCCTAAAGCAGCTTCCAATGCTACTGATATCAGCGATAAAATCATTGCTGACCTTACAGCAGCAAAAGACCTTCCGGATAATATGGGAGCTATAGGTAAATTCAATGGTACCGTAGTTAAGGTATTGCTTGCAAAAGTTTTGATGCAGACCAAACATGACTATGCCGGTGCTCTTGCATTGCTCAATGTTGCTAAAAATGGAAAAAAGCCTGATGGCTCTGAAATAGGACTTGTTGCAACTTTTGGAGAGATTTTTGATATTGCAAACCGTAATGATCTTGAATCAGTTTATACAGTTCAGTTATCTGTAAATGATGGTTCCGGAGCCTGGAATGCTTCAACCGGTGAAGTTTTGAATTTCCCTTATAAAAGCGGTGCATCTCCCGGAGGTTGCTGCGGTTTCTTCGATCCAACCCAGGAGTTTGTGAATTCATTCAGAACAAACGCTGCAGGCTTACCACTTCTTGACAATACTTATAATGGCGCTCCGGTTAAAAACGACTATGGTATTGATAAAAACCCGGCAAAAGATGCTACAACCGGTTTAGCTTATGTTGATGCTGATTTTGTTCCTGATGCAGGTAATCTTGATCCAAGATTGGACTGGACTGTTGGCCGAAGAGGTATTCCTTACTGGGATTGGGGTCTACACACAGGCGCTGACTGGGTTCGTGACCAGACTTACTCAGGGCCATTCAATCCTAAGAAGGCTGTTTACAAAAGATCACAGGAAACAGCTCTTACAGATATCAGTAGCTGGACCGCAGGCTACACAGCTAATGGTTACCGTATGATTCGTTACGCTGATGTACTGTTAATGATTGCAGAATGTCAGATTGAAACCGGCGACCTCCCAAGTGCAAGAACAAATATCAACCTCGTTCGTGCAAGAGCAGCTAATCCTGCAGGTTTTGTAATGGCAATTGACGCAACTGGTGCAAATACTGCAGTTCCTGCTGCTAAATATGTTATCAGTCAGTATCCTGCTGGTGCTCCTTTTGACAGCAAGGCTAATGCAGAAGTTGCTCTCCGCATGGAAAGAAAACTCGAACTCGGAATGGAAGGCCATAGATATTTCGACCTGCAGAGGTGGGGAACTGTTGTTACCGAACTTAACAGGGCTCTTACTTATGAGAAAACCATGCCTTGGGGTAATAAACTTTACGGAACTGCAGTTGTTGCTGCTAAAGATGTAAATTACCCATTACCACAGAATCAGCTTGATCTGAGTCAGGGTAAAATCACCCAGAACACCGGACATTAGAATCCGATGTATTCATGAGTTAGTTCATATTGATTTAAATCATATAAAACTGACTCAGAATATATAATATTTTAAGAATTAAATTTACACTAAAGTGGACTGCCTGTATTGGTAGTCCACTTTTTTTTAAAATTTACAAGGTTTAAAAAAATTGTAATTACTATTCTACACCATGAGAAAGCTTCTCTATATCTTACTTACAACACTTTTAGTCTCCTGTTCCCAAACTCCTAAATTCGAATTATTGAATTCAAAGGATACTGGTATTAGTTTTAACAATAAAATAGTTGAAACTGATAGTATTAATATCATGAAGTATGAGTACATATACAATGGTGCAGGAGTAGGTATTGCCGATCTGAATAATGACGGTTTGCAGGACATTATCTTTGCCGGCAACCAGGTTTCTTCAAAGGTTTACCTGAATTTGGGCAATTTTAAATTCAAAGATATAACATCGAATTTTGTCGGACTTACAAATGATCAGTGGTACAGCAGTGTTACAGTAGTGGATATTAACAATGACGGATGGCCTGATGTATATCTGACTTCCACAAACAATAATAACCCTGAAAAACGTAAAAACAGATTATGGGTCAATAATGGAGCTAAAAAGGGAAGTGATCCTACTTTTACTGAGATGGCTGAAAAATATGGAATTGCTGATACAAGTTATACCACAAATGCAACATTTTTTGATTATGATAATGATGGATACCTCGATCTTTATGTGCTAAATAACACTGTAACTTCAAGGATGGTTACTAATTATCGTCAGAAAATAGTTGATGGAAGTTCTCTTAACAATGACAGACTCTACCACAATAACGGAAACGGCACTTTTACTGATGTAACAATAAAGGCAGGAATCGTTTATGAGGGCTATGGTCTTGGTATTGCAATCAGTGATATTAACAAGGATGGGTATCCTGATATTTATGTTTCAAATGATTTTATGTCCAATGACCTTCTGTATATTAATCAGGGTGACGGAACCTTTAAAAATGAAATAAAAAAATATTTGTCATATCAATCAAAATCTTCGATGGGAGATGATATTGCAGATGTGAACAATGATGGTAATCCCGATATTTTCACTCTGGATATGATGTCTGAGAATATTTCCAAAAAAAAGCAGACCATCAATGGGTTTAGTTATATCTTCTATATAAACGATGAACGATTTGGTTATGAACACCAGTATTTAAGAAATATGCTCCATCTTCATAATGGGTTCATGAATGGGGAGATGCTTCCTTTTAGTGAAGTCGGCCAGATGATGGGAATTTATCAGACCGACTGGAGCTGGTCCCCTTTATTTGCCGATTATGATAACGATGGTGATAAAGACCTTATTATTACCAACGGTTTTCCAAAAGATATGACCGACAAAGACTGGACCCGTTTCAAGGTAACAGCCGAAGGAAATTTTTCCTCCGATGAAACTCTCATGGGAATGACACCTGTAGTTAAAATACCTAATCTTGCGTTTGAAAATACTGGTGATCTTCGTTTCATAAAAAGGGAAGACTGGCTGCCCAAAACTCCTTCTTTTTCCTATGGCGCTTCATTTGTTGATCTCGATAATGATGGCGATCTTGACTATGTAGTGAATAATATTAATGATGAAGCATTTATTCTCAAGAATACGACAGTTGAGAAGTCAAAGAAGAACTCCAACTATATAAAAATCACGTTAGTTGGAAAGGCAAGTAATATAATGGCCATCGGAGCAAAGATAGAATTATGGGATAAGGGCAAATACCAGTTTACTGAACACTTTCTTACAAGAGGATTTGCCTCTTCAGTTGATCCGATCGTTCACTTTGGTGTGTCACAAAATGTTTTTATTGATTCAATTAAAGTAACATGGCCTGCCAGCGGGAATACTACAACAATGAAAAATGTGGCGTCAGATCAGACAATTGAAATTGATGAAATTAATTCCACCCCTGCTCATACAGAAATTAAAACTTCAGTGAAATATGACTTGCTATTTAAAAAGGTTGATAAAGTTATTGACTATGTGCATCAACAGTCTGATTATGTAGATTTTGGCCTTCCTCAGAAAATAGTACCGCATAAATTTTCACAGATCGGACCAAGGATGGCTAAAGGTGATCTAAATAACGATGGGAAAGAGGACATTATAATTGGTTCTACAAATAAATTGCCGACTACCGTACTTTTAAGGAAAGGAACCGGATTTGAAGATACCAAATTCGAAGGATTGACAACGCAAAAGGATTTTTCTGAAGCAGATCTTGCCATATTGGATATCGATAATGATGGCGATAATGATGTTGTTGCCCTGGCAGGCGGATACGAGAACAAACAGGAAAAAGAATACATTCATTACCTGTACACAAATAATAACGGGACTTTTACCAGAACGCCACTTCCTATTCCTGCATTTCCTGCCTCGGTAGTTCGTCCGTGCGATTTTAATCATGACGGCTATATCGATTTGTTTGTGGGAGCCCGGGTAAAGAAGGGAATGTTCCCTTATTCTAACCATTCCTGGCTGATTTTAAACGAAAAAGGCAAACTTTCGACTAATTCCAAATCTATACTGGACCTTGGTATGGTAACCGATGCAATCTGGACAGACTATGACAATGATGGCTGGGAAGATCTGCTGGTTGTACGGGAATGGAATTCTATTGTATTACTTAAGAATATGAATGGGAAAGAACTGGTACCTCAGAATATTCCATCTTTGGAGAGTCATCGTGGGATCTGGTATTCTGTGATAGCCGGGGATTTTGATCAGGATGGCGATCAGGACTTTATCGTTGGTAATCTTGGTGATAATCATCGCTTTACTTTAAGCGATAAATATCCAATGAATCTTTATGCCATTGATCTGGATAATGATGGAGTTATTGATCCGATAATAAGTGCATATTGGCCGGATACAACAGGTAAAATGAAAGAATACCCTATCAATTACCTCGATGAATTATGGTCACAGTCTGCTTTCTTTCAAAGGAGATTTAAGGATTATACTACTTTCAGCTATGCAACAATGGATCGTATTTTAGATGAAAATGTGATTAAGAAATTAGCATTTAAACTTGATGTAAATACGACATCAAGTTATATTATATGGAACGATAAAGGTAATTTCAGATGGGAAAAGTTGCCTGATGTTTTACAGCAATCTCCGATAAAGAAAATGATTGTCCAGGATCTTAATGGGGATAATTATCCGGATGTATTAATAGGAGGCAATGATTATACTTATGATGTACCTACGGGATATTATGATGCAAATAAAGGGATCGTTTTAATGAATAAAGGCAGGAAACAGGAAAAGAATAAGCCTTCTTTTGATGTATTAACCCCATCTCAGAGCGGTATGTTGCTGCAAGGGATGGTGGAGTCATTATTATATTTCAAGGGCGATACATCGCTGGTTGTTGCCGGTTTTAACCGGGCTGGAGTTGGAGTATATAAAAAAATGAAATAAGCTATTTCACTATAATCAGCTCACCCTTTTTGAATTGATATTTAACCACTTCTTTACATACTGAACAATCATGTAAGGGAGTGTTGCGTGAGTGTATCCTATTTTATTACTGATTGCTGATAATCATTTAAATTAATAACTTTATCCGTTCTTAAAATGAAATTTTTAAAAACTTTAAAAATGTTTCATAAAAGTCTAATATTGTTAGTAATAGCCCTGTTATTAATTAGGTTAGCTGACGTGCAGGGACAGATTGTAAAAGATATTGACGGCAATGTTTATCCCTCAGTCTCAATCGGAAATCAGATCTGGATGGCAGAGAATTTAAAGACCACTAAATTCAATGATGGCACACCGATTCTTCTGGTTACTGACAATAAAGCCTGGAAAACAATAACAACTCCTGCTTACTGCTGGTTAAATAATGATATAGACAATAAAGACGTTTACGGCGCCTTGTATAATTGGTTCACTGTTAATACAAAAAAGTTATGCCCAAAAGGCTGGCATATACCTGCCGATACAGAATGGTCAATCATGATAACCTTTCTCGGAGACAAAACAGTTGCAGGAGATAAACTAAAAGAAGCAGGACAGGTTAACTGGAAAAATACTCTTGATATTGGAACTAACGATTTCGGTTTTACTGGTATTCCCGGAGGCATGAGACTTTATACCGGCGTCTTTCCTCTCTTTGCTAACTCTTATGCGGTATTCTGGTCAGCTACACAGAATACTAATGAACTGGCATGGAACCGTGGATTGTACTACACTACAAGCATAGTTTACAAGGGGAGTGAAAGTAAGCATTGCGGCTTTTCTGTCAGGTGTCTGAAGGACTAAAGTTCATAATAAAATCTGTTCTTCCTACTTTTATCTTTTTACTTTTGTCTTTTATCTTCTATTTCATCCTCAGATCTACAACCTTATCGTACACAAAATAGCACGGATTATCGCACTGATCCTTTTCATACCTGACCCTCGGAGTTGCAGAATCAACCACTACGTAATATTTACCAGGAACAAAATAAGTAGCGGTAAGTGTGTATAATTTATTTATTGTTACGGGTATTGAAATAGAGGAACCTGTAGAAGTGTGTTAATCTTTCTAACATTGGTACAGCCATGAATAAGAAATTACAAATCGCTTGAAAATCAATGGGGCATTATGCTTGATTCCGGATACTCATATAATAAATAATGACTAACAGCAATCATGAATAAAAATTTGTAAACCGCAGTCAAATTCAACGATGGTTATTCATAATTTCCTTATCGATAAACAATAGTGTAAAAACAGATTTCAGTATTTGTTCAGATTTTTCCAATAATTAATAGATTTTGATAAAATCGGTAGATTATGTGAATATATTAAAGTAAATATTGCTTTTTGCTTTATTTTCTAATCAACCATTAAATCCATTTTCAGTTGTTTTTGATTTATTATCAAAAAAATTAACATTTTTTAATGTTTTTTAAGAATTTTTCATAAATTTGATTAGTTGTTTTCTTTGAAGCCTATACAATATATATGTATAAAACTAAATATTGAATGCCTATGGATTACATTAGTTGAATATCTTAATTGAGTTCATTAATACAAAACCTAAAGTTTTCTAGAATACCTAATTTGGAAATATGTTTTTTTATAATTTTTTAACCAACTAACCTTAAAAAGTATGACAAAAAAAATGACGCTGGTCATTTCATTTCTGGCTAAGAAAAGGCCAGTTATGAAAATGATTACTATGCTATTATTGATTGGTACTATTCTGACTTCTGTTGCGCCTGGCGTTTCAGCGGCCGGAATTGTCTCCGCTAATGATCTTCAACAGAAGAAAGTGGCGGGAAAGGTCACTGATAAAGCCGGTACTCCTTTACCTGGTGTTAACATCCTTGAAAAAGGTACAACGAATGGAGCTATTTCTGATGCAGCTGGAAATTTTACACTTACTGTAACTTCTCCCGCCTCAGTCCTGAGTTGTTCCTTTATAGGGTATATGACCAGGGATATTCCTGTTGGTGATCAGACTAATATTTCTATTGTTCTTGATGAGGCTGTTACAGCTATGGATGAGATTGTTGTTGTGGGTTATTCAACCCAGACCAGGAAATCTCTTACTGGTGCTGTATCGACCGTAAATGCTGCAGCGCTTGCCGAGAGCGCTTCATCAAACCCGGTACAACGTTTGCAGGGAAAGGTAGCCGGGGTAACGGTTCTGAACCAGCATACACCCGGAGAAGGCTCAACCTTAAGGATCCGTGGTATGACTACCATTAACGATGCCAACCCTCTTTTTGTGGTTGATGGTATTCCCGGCGGTAACTATTCGCCTAATGATGTAGAGTCAATTACAATTCTTAAAGACGCTGCTGCCCAGTCTATTTATGGAGCAAGAGCTGCCAACGGGGTTGTTCTTGTTACTACAAAATCGGGAAAGAAAAACCAGAAAATAAATATGACTGTCAACATAAGACAGGGTATTTCCGAGAATTCAACTCATTACAACCTTCTGAATACACAGGAGTGGGGTGAAATGTTGTGGCTGGAGGCAAAGAATGCCGGCATAACAAATTATAACCATGTCCAGTTTGGCAACGGTGCTACACCTGTGATTCCTGACTATATTTTTCCAACAAAAACTGCAGAAGGATCACCCCTTGTAGATCCCAAGCTGTATGATAATAAGCTGGCAGCAGTTGATGGAACTGACACTTACCTTATCACCAAATCAAGTCCGGGCACCAACTGGATGAAGGAAAGTGAGCAAAAGGGACAGGTCAAAGATTATACCGTTGATGTTACAGGTGGCAGTAATAATACTACCTACGCATTTCTGCTTGGCTACACCAAAGAAGATGGTGTTTTCAAATGGACAGGCTTTGACAGGTACAGTTTTCGTGCCAACATTAACTCTTCGCCTGCAAAATGGATCGATATAGGTACAAACATTTCCGGAAACTATACTAATGATTATGGTTACCAGGCAAATGACAACAGCGAATCATCAGTTGTCTCCTGGAGCTATCGTATTCCTACCATGGTACCGGTGTTTGATATATCCGGAACAACCTATGCAGGATCAAGACCATCTGGTATGGGAAATGGTCAGAACCCTGTATTCCTTCTTGATAAAAACCAGTACGACTTTACCAAGCAGATGAACCTGACAGGTAATACCTACCTGAAACTTAATCTCATGAAAGGATTATCAGTACAGACACGCGTCGGGATAAACCAATACCAATATAACTCGCAGGATATTAACTATGTTGAAGTAGCCCATTCAGAAAGAGGAACTTACGATTACTACGGAAAAGGCGCAGGCTGGGGTATAAACTGGACATGGACCAACACTCTTGATTATTCTCTTGCCATAGGCCAGCACAGCTTTAAGGCAATTATTGGTTCTGAGTCATATAATAACCAATCGGAAAGTATTGGTGCCAATAGATCGGAGTATTCCCTTTTAGATCCCAACTATATGACACTTAATACAGGTCTCCGTTCTATTAATAACTCCGGAGGAGGAAACAGCCAGTATGCATTATTCTCAATATTTGGCCGTTTGAATTACACTTTTGCCGATAAATATATGGTTGAAGGAGTTGTTCGCCGCGATGGCTCTTCACGATTCGGAACCCAGAAATACGGTGTTTTCCCTGCAGTCTCTCTGGGATGGAGAATATCACAGGAAGATTTCATGGCCTCGACAAAGAGCTGGCTGGATGAATTGAAGCTCCGTGCAGGTTATGGAGTTGTCGGAAACGACCGTATGGGTAACTACAATAGCTACACTCAGTATGCTGTTGCTTTCAATACTGCAATGTATCCTATTAATGGGAGTAATAATACAACAGGTTCTACAGGATTCGCCCAGACTACATTTGGCAACCCCGATGTAAAATGGGAAACCACGGCAACCACCAATATCGGTATTGATGCTACTGTATTCAAAGGTTTATCACTTAATTTAGATATATGGCAGCGTGTTACAAGCGATATGCTTTATCCGAAGCAGCTGCCATTAATATATGGTACAGCCTCTACTCCCTCAATCAATATAGGGGAAATGAAGAATATAGGGTATGATATTACACTGGGATATACTAACAGTGTATTAAACGGTGATCTGCATTATAGTGCCGACCTGGTATTTTCTCATTATAAAAACACCCTTACTAAACTTACCGATAATGCAGGTGACTTCTATGCTGGCAGTGCATATCGTGAGATGATATATACAAGGACCCAGACCGGAAGAGCATTTCCAGAGTTCTTCGGCTATGTAGTTGAAGGAATTTTCCAGACACAGGATGAAGTCGATGCATGGCCAAAGGCATTCGGATCTACCGGAACATATAATAAACCAGGATGTTTTAAATACAAGGATGTTGATGGCAACGGGTATATTGATGCGAATGACAGGACTTACATCGGATCGCCTCACCCCAAGTTCACAGCAGGTTTATCACTGAATGTTGACTACAAGGGAATTTTCCTGTCAGCTACCTTCTATTCAAGCTATGGAAACGATGTCATAAACTATACAAGCAGGTTTATTGATTACACACAGTTTGAATCAGGAAAGAGCCACAGGAGGCTTTATGAATCGTGGGGAAGCCCTTACCTTAATGGTGACAACTCAAAAGCCACGATGCCTATTATCTATCAGAATGATACGATGCACCAGCAGCCATCAACAGCTTTCGTTGAAGATGGTTCGTTCCTTCGCATGAAGACATTCAGAATTGGCTATGATGTAAACAGACTTCTGAAAAACAAAATGAATAGTCTTCAGATTTACTTCCAGGGTTCAAACCTCTTTACTCTTACAAAATATACAGGACTCGATCCTGAAATTGCCGGAGCAGGAATAAATATGGGAGTTGACCAGGGTGCATGGCCTACACCGAAACAATTCATGTTCGGCATTACGTTTGGTTTGTAACCTGTATATTAATCATTAAAAGAAAGAGATATGAAAAAAAGATACAATTTATTGTTTACTGTCCTGTTCATCACAAGTTTACTGATGACATATTCCTGCAGTGAAGATTTTCTAACAAAGGAACCCCCAGGAGTTGCCAACACTGCACAAATATATACCAAGGATGGTGTTAATGCTCTTTTGATTGGTACCTACCAGGCTACCAAAGGAACCGATAGGTTCGGTGGAGCAATGGGAACTGACTGGACTTATGCAAGCGGCGCTGCAGATGACGCTTATAAAGGTACATCAGCAGGAGACCAAAGCGCTTTTAACGAGGTCGAGAGATGGGAAGCTTTACCAAGCAATCCTTATATGCGCGGCAGATGGAGGGATTGCTATGCCGGTGTTGCCCGTGCAAATGTGACTCTTGAGGCTCTTTGGGCTACCCAGAAAACTGCAGCACCTATTGATGCTGCAAGAGCTTCACAGATCGAGGGAGAAGCAAAAATGCTGAGAGCCTGGTTCCACTTTGAGCTAAACAAGATCTTCGAAAAAATCCCGTATATTAAAACACAGACAGAACTGGGAACAACTTTGCCGGAGACGATTCCAAACACCGATCCGGGTTGGGCCGGGATTGAAGCTGATCTGCAGTTTGCTATCGATAACCTGCCGACTACAAAATTTCCTAATGAACCTGGCCGTGCAACCAAATACTCAGCTGAAGCAATAAAAGCTCATGTATTAATGGCTCAGAATAAATTCAGTGCTGCAAAACCACTGCTTGATGACATCATTAACAGTGCCAAATTCAGCCTGGTTGATTGGTACTGGAATTTCGATATGACTCATGAGAACAATTCAGAATCAATATTCGAACTGCAGTGTGCATCAACAGGTACAAGCCAGCAGGCAATGCAGCTGGCAGGCCCTGTCATGCACCAGGCAGGTCCGGCAAGCTGTGGCGGCTGGGGATTCTATCAGCCATCAGAAGACCTCTTTGAAGCATACCAGGTTGATGCCACCGGATTGCCAATCCTTGATCCGACTTTACGCGCTCCTCTGGCAAATGATATGGGAAAAGGAAGCGGTGATAATTTTGTGCAAACAACAGCTCTCCTTGATCCCCGTGTTGACTGGACAATTGCAAGACGCGGTGTTGATTACCTGGGCTGGGGCATACACCCGGGAAACTCCTGGATACGTGAACAGAACAATGGAGGTCCTTACATGACCAAGAAATACATGCACAAGAAAGACGAGCAGACTTTGAATGCTAACGGAGCAGGCTTTGATAATGGTAAGAATTACAGGATGTACCGTCTTTCACATATCATACTCTGGAGAGCTGAGGTTGCAGTGGAAGATAATGAACTTGAAGTAGCTAGAGGTCTAGTAAACCAGATACGTAACCGTGCTAAAACAAGCACACCGGTAATGGGCCTTTGTACATCATATATAAACCTTGGGACAGTTACTCCAACTGTAGACTACACGAAACCAGCAGCTAACTATATGGTTGAGCCTTATCCTTCAGGAGCAACTGCATTCGCTACTCAAGCTGATGCAAGAAAGGCAGTCCGCGAGGAGATGAGGCTTGAATTTGCAACCGAAAACCTTCGTTTCTTCGACCTGAGGCGCTGGGGTATATTGAAGACTACTCTTGATGCTTTCGTTATCAAGGATAGTCAATTCAGATCTTTCATGAAAGGAGCGGTCTTTAATGCAACAAAAAATGATTACTGGCCATTACCACAGGATCAGATCGACCTTCAGAAAGGTGTTCTTACACAGGATGCTTCTTTCTAGAAATAGAATAACTTACAATTGATTTTAAAAGAGGCTGCTATATGCGGCCTCTTTTTTTATATCCTAATGTACTCACGCACTCCAGGTAAGACCTGCTATTTAAAATGAAAAAAGTACCAGAAAGTGTTGCCGAATTCTGGCTGCATCTTCTCTTTCATTGTTGAGGGATTCCTGCGGGCTTCAATATAGGAAACAAAATAGTGGTCAAAACGTTCTTGCGTATCGGCACTTATGGTCAGACCTCCCAGATCAGGTAATACTTTCTTGCTATTGTAAGATATTAATATAGCCTCTTCAATATGCCTTGGAATGTGGTTATAACCAATACCTTTCAATTTTGAGATATTATTCATAATGATCTCAACATTTTTTGTCAGAAGAAGCCCGGCAAGATAATACTCAAAAGCCCTCCTGTTATCAGGTTGTGCCTCCAGCAGAAGTGGCAGATTGTTCTGAGGCTCATTGAACAGTATGAAAAAATTGCTTTTGGGAAGTATCTTTAATTTCTCCCCCAGTTCACGATCAGACTTTATAAGATCAGGATTGTCAGCCATCTTTTCATATTTTATTGCCCAATCCCTGTAATAAATGGTCCTTTTCAGGATATTTATATATTTTCTTGCCACCCTGTAATCTCCGTCAATAAGACTGGTTTTGGTAAGCAATTTGATATTTTCCGGACGATATCCGTAAACAACCATCTCTTCATAAGCCCATCGATGGGCTTCATTTATTAATCCGATGGAATAATAAAAATATGCCCCCCTGTTGAGGTGCTCATCTCCCCAGGGCAACACAAGCGATTTTTCACCAAAATCCTGACTTCCAAAAAAAAGCCTGTCGCACATCTGATCACTTTCGGAAAGAGCTATGTTGTAGAAGTATTGTCCTATAAGATTTCTTGAGGGTTTGGTTTCATGCAGCGTAATGGCATCATTCCATTTTTCGGCAAAAATCAACTTTTCAAGTTCTATTACTCTTGCAGTCTGTGGATTGTATATTCTGAAGAGCAGGAATATATTAATGGCAAATACAAATGCTACTGTTATTACAGAGTAAAGTCGCTTATTAATCCAGCTATCTTTTCCATTGAGAGCAAAACGGCAGATTAAAGGGTATAATACAATGTATGCAGTAAGTATAAAAAATGTTATTTTATATGGTGTATTTTCCAGTACCGGCAAAGGAAAAAGTATAATATGAGCGACCGGCTGAAGAAAAATTATTTTCCAGAATGCCAGGAATGAGGCTGCAATAATCCCGAGCAACAGACCGGGATTAATGTACCTCAGGTTTGCCTTCTCAAGAAAAAAGTTGTGAATAATATACAGTCCTCCAAATATCAGTATATATCCACCGGTTAAATAATAAAAAAACGGCACAAGGATTAATACCAATGTTCTGTGATATATTCTGACAGATGATATCGAAAAAAGATAGAATGAAAGAATCAATATAAATCCAAGATTATACTCAATAAGGTGATAGTAATTTGCCTGCATAAGGAACAAAAGGAATGATGGAATCAGAAGCAGGAGTAGGGATAAGGAACCAGAGTTGCTGAGTCTTTTGTTAATAAAGTAAAGAATGATTCCGGGTAAAGTAAGAGCTACTGACAGGATGAGAGATCCTGAAAACTTTCCGGCATAGAACTGCGTAAAAAACCTGCCCGCGTACTCAAGCAAGCCTCCTGGTTTCAGTACGAACTGGTGAAGATACTCCCTCGAGAAGATAAAAAGCGCCTGGGTTTCCTGGAAAAACAAGACATAATTAGCAATAAAGCAAAAGTATCCAAATACCATGGCGAAGAAAACAGCGAGTGAAAGATAGACATCAATCTTAAGTACTGTTCTTGTTATATTCAATTTGTTATTCATGAACTAATTTTTCATTTACTTTAAGGTTGGCATCTTTTTTTGTTTTAGCAACTTCAGAATTATTTCCGACCGGATTTCCCGATCTCGCTTTTAATGCTGTCTGTTTGGTTGCTTTGGCAAAATCGCCAGGCTTCATCTTTATTCTTCCGTTAACCAGCTCTGGTATGTTAAATGATTCAAGCATCCGGTTATAAAGCGTAGGATCCTTCTGTGGCAGGACAAATTCTTTTGCCTGATTGCCTAGTGAATCAATATGAGCAAAGTAAGATCTGCCAGTCCTGGTGTCCATCCTTCTGCTGCTAAATACAAGCCATTTGCTATTCGAAGACCATGTATGATAACTTTCTGTTTCATTGCTATTCAATTTCATTCTTGAAGAGATGCCGCTAAGCATGTTCAGTATATACAGATCTGCTTCCCTGTGCCAGACTGGAAAGGTTCCATAGTCAGCAAGTGTGAAAACCAGGTATTTTCCATCGGGTGATACTCTTGGGAAAGAAACACTTTTCTTTATTACAGCAGCATTGAATATAATTTCAGATTCACCGAATAATCTGGTCTCAGCATCAAATGATTTTCTTAACAGATTGTAATGTGTGTTTTTTAACTCTTCAAGATCAGGGTTGGTACCGGATTTATACTGAGGTGCGCTGCAAAAGTATAAATATTTGCCATCAGGCGACCAAGAAGGAAATGTTTGCAGGCATCTTGTTGTGTCCTTATCTCTTATGCTTATAATTTCATTCTCTTTCCTGTCGTATAGAATAAGTGATGAAACAAGGTCGTATACCTCAATTTTCTTTTCAGGAAGAGAATAAAAACTTTGTCTGACCTGGTTTGAAGAAAATGCCATATATCTCCCTCCGGGATGCCATGATGGATATGTAGCCCCGCCAGGCATAATATCGATTTTTGGATCAGTCCTTGTTATCTTGCCATCATCCACAAAATATGTTCCTCCAAGAGATCCCCTGATGTGGATCATGAATCTGTCGGCATTGTTGTTGTTGAAGGAATGACAATTGGCACAGTTTTTTTCAAGAATCTGGTTTTCAATAATCGATTTCTCCCAGAAGCTTTCAACTGAGCGCTGAACAATTCTGATATTCGACCAGCTGTAGTAGCCAGGGTAGATTAACCTGTAAACCAGGTAAGGATCAATCTTTTCCATGGCAACAATCATATAAAAAGTATTGTATTCCTCTGTGGCTCCTCCTTTTTTTGAAGCAAATACACGAAATTTGATAGTGTCGCCCAAACTTTCATTTACCAGCTTTCTCCATGATTTTTCTTTAAATATGATAATGCCATCAGATGAGCTCACATTAATTTGATAGCCAGTTATCCGCGATTCAGCTGTAATTCTGAAATAGTCTCCCTTTTCAGAAATGGCAAAATTCATAGGGGCGATATTTGGTGGTATTGTGACATCGGTATAATCGGGTTCAATAAGTGGCTTCCGATTTGTCTTTATTATGTTTTCATCTATTCCTCTATTGCAACTGACAAAACAGAATATTCCGAAAAAAATGAAAAGTATTTTATATAGATTTCTGTTTGATTCCATTCTGGAATTATTAAAGATAATAATCAAATTTAGTGAACTTAAATACGCGTTTTCGGAAAGAAATAAAAGTAGAATTTTCTTTTAGATTTTCACAGAATTTTCGATGTTTTACCCATAAATATGCATTATGATTGCTTTTCAAATAAGCAGCAAAGGCTCTTGTTCGGAAATTATTTCTATTTCATCCTCAGATCAACAACCTTATCGTACACAAAATAACACGGATTATCGCACTGATCCTTTTCGTACCTGACCCTCGGAGTAGCCGAATCAACTACTTTATAATAGTTAATAGGAATATAGTAAGTGGCTGTGAGAGTGTATTTTTTATTAATTGTAACAGGGATGGATATAGAGGTACCGGTTGAAGTATAGGTTTTATATAAAATACTATCTTCAAGATTTCCCTCATATACATTTACTATTGTAGTACTTCCATAATTTGCATCAAGTTTGACATCGAACAAGATGTTTACAGGTTCTGTAGCTGTGCAATCGGGGCATTTAACAATTAGCCCCTGTTTTTCACAGGAGAAGAGTACTACTATCAAAAGAAGTAATAATATTTTTATGCTTTTTGCCATCATTATATATGAAGTCTGAATGTCTAATTGTCTAATTGTCTATCTCGTCATGATTTCCCTCTTCCGACTTCTGTCTTCCGTCTTCTTCCGTCTTCCGACTTCCGACTTCCGACTTTTTTAATTCCATTTAATAACCTTTTGTTTCATTCTTACTTTATCGAAAAAGTAGTTATAAGAACAACCAGCTCTGAACCATAATGGTCCATTGTGGTAATACTCAGTTCTTAAGTATTCCAGCCCAAGACTAAATGTTAAATTCATTTTTGTCATTTTAAAAGATGCAGAAGGTATTATTTTAAGTTTATTTTCAGGAGCAATCAGTGTTCCTTTTAATTTGTTTCCAAATGTGTAGCCCGCCAAAAGAGATGTGGAGAATGAATAGTTAAACCTGTCAGGGAAATCAGTTAATTCAAAATCTTTAAACAATCCGGCATAAGCCATTGCCCCTTTGTCGAAATATTGATAATAAACATGTTCAGAGTCCTTTATTATAACCCGTGTGTACCATAATTTCATATCGCATCCGGCAATGAACCCGGCGTTAATAAATGGTTCTTTAAAGGAAAAGCTTAATCCGGAATAAAAGTCCTTTATTGAGGATCTTGCCGAAACACTGATTGCCATTTGATCAATTCCGTATTTTAATTGTCCGGGGATATTATTCTTTCTAAGCAACTCAATAACTTCTCTTCTTCTATACTTTGATGCCACACTGTATGGATTTACAACATCTTTGCCTGAAGTAGTCCATCGATTACCCAGTTTCAGTAACAATTCGGTTGCATCTTTCTGGTTATTTAAGATTGATAGTGTTAAAGCATTATGATTGGCTTTATTGGTGACATAAATATCAACCCCTTTTTTATAAAGCATGTTCATCATAAGTGTATCTCCATACATTGAAGCCATTAAAAAAGGGGTATACCCATCATTATCACTTTCTGATGGATTGGCTCCATTCTGAAGAAGCAGATCTGCAACATCAGTATTCCCGGCCCAAATTGCAGCCAAAAGTGGTGTTGTCCCGTCATCTGATTTATCATCGATAGATGCATCATAATACAAAAACATATCAACAAAATTCAGGTAGCCATAGAGCGAGGCATAATGCAATGGAGTTGCTCCTTGCCTGTCGGGTAAATCAATATCAGCACCAGCCCTGATCAGGGTTTCAGCAATTTCGAAATTATTGTTTTTAACAGCGATAAGAAGCGGGGTTTCGTAATTTGTAGTAACCTTATCAAGAATGGGATTGTATATTAAAAGTGTTTTAACAGACTCGATCTGGTTATTTGATACAGCAAATATAAGCGGAGTTGCGCCTTCGGTTGTACCTGCGTTAATATCAGCTCCTTCCTGAATCAGACGTTTAATTTCTGTAGTATATCCTTTTGATGCAGCTATCATAAGATTATAATCGATAGCTCCTGTGTATATGTAAGATATGTATCCTGATGTATCAAGTTTTATGGACGTTCCTTTAGTCAAATCACTGTTAAGTATATTCTCCTGTCCGTATACCTTCCCTAAAGATGAGAAGATTGAAATTAAGATAATACTCCTTATTGCTTTAATTAAGATTGCACACATGAATACAAAGTTAATTTTTTGATTCTTTTTTTTATTATTTTGTACAATAGTTGTACCAAATAAATTTAAAAATCCGTTTTTTAATCCTTTATTGTAATATTTATGATATACTTGCAGGAGAGAAAAAAATACTTTTTACTTTTGTTTGATGAAATATTAGCTGTCTATTGAATACAAACTGGAAAATATTAATAATTACTTTCTTACTATCCCTGGTAAGTGTCATTCCGGGAGCACAGGAAAATAACGTTGTATTGCTTGACAAGCTTGTTCCTGAAAATATCAGACTTACAAATAGTAACTCCTCCGGGAAAGAATTTGAAAGCACAGAGAAGACAGTAAATGCTTTTTTACGTAAATGGTCGATTGCAGGAGCATCTGTTGCAATTGCAAAGGATGGCAAGCTGATTTTTGCAAGAGGGTTTGGATATTCGGATACCGCAAGTATAACTGAAACACAACCTTATAATCAGTTTCGTATAGCCAGTATTTCAAAACTTATTACAGCCATTGCTATTATGAAACTAAGTGAGGATGGCAAATTGTCTTTAAATGACAAAGTATTTGGTGTCGATGGAATTCTTAATGATCCATATTTCAATGAACCAAAAGATAAAAGAGTTTATAGTATTACAGTTGCACAGCTTTTAGGTCATGAAGGAGGTTGGTCACAGCAATACGGTGATCAGATGTTCATGCCGGTTCAGATTGCTGAAAAGCTGGGGGTAAAACTTCCTATTGATACAAAAACAATTGTCAGGTTTGCACTTAATAAAAGGCTTCAATATACACCAGGGACAGGAAGGGCATATTCAAATCTTGGATATAGTGTACTTGGACTGGTTATTGAAAAGGTAGCAGGAATGCCTTATGAGGAATATTGTAAAAAATCGATATTTGAACCTCTGGGTATTTATGACATGAAAATCGCTGGCAATCTCATTTCAGAAAGAAATCCCTTCGAGGTTACTTATTATGAACCGGACGATGTACTGCTCAAACCATCAGTATATGGTACTGGTGAAATGCTGAAACCAAGTTACGGAGGAAACGATATTAAATCTCTTGGTGCTGCAGGTGCCTGGTTGGCCACAGCTCCTGATCTGATGAGATTATTGCTCGCTGTTGATGGTTTCAGAACCAGACCCGATATCCTTAATGATCAAAGTATCAGATTTATGACTGATAACAATAACGGTTTTGCACCGGTAGGATGGAAGGGAACCATTATTGACGGAACATGGTATAGAACCGGGTCTTTCCCCGGAAGTGCCGGCATGATGAAAAGACAATCTGATGGAATCTCCTGGGTTGTTCTCTTCAATTCAAGTGCCTGGAATGGTCCGGACATTTATTCCTACATTAATAATATGATGTACAAAGTATTAGGTAGAATTAGTCCATGGCCTGATTCTGATTATGATCTTTTCAGATATACAATTCCTATTCCTCTAAATATAAATATATCTGAATACTCCAGCAGGTAATAATGAGTTTTTCAGTAAATGTCAACCTTATTAAGGATTGCTTCGTCGCTTCACTCCTCGCAATGACAACCATTTTATAGACTTCTAGGTCATTGCGAGGAGCGAAGCGACGAAGCAATCTCCCCTCCCATAGCTGAGTTTAATAAAAGACGTTCTTACTGCGCCACAAACTGATAGGACAATGTTCCTTTCTGAACTTTTGGGGAGTTATAATCAGAATTAAACCTGGAAATCAGTGCCGTAGTTACTGCTGTCTCTATCAGACAGTCGTCGGAAGTAGTGCTCTCAGTTGCAATTATCTGCGCTTTTTCAACGAATCCGTTCTGGTTGACTTCAATAGTCAGAACCACTTTGCCTGATCCCTGACATTTGTAAATAGGAATAGGCAGATATGTATGCGTACGGTTGGTCAGATCGTAGTAAATACGGGTAAGTCCCTTATAGTTTGCAGCCATTTTCTGTGAATCATCAGGCTTTTCTGTTTCTTTCTTTTTTATTGAATCTTTAGCAATCCCGGGATTTTCGTTTGATTTTGTCTCATTCAGCTTTTTCTTTTCATCTATATAATTGTCAACACCGAGTTTACCGCTCTTGATTAGTTCCTCCTTAACCTTGTCGATGTAGTCGGCCGGATTAATTTTTTCTTCAGTTTTATTTGCCAGGTTTCTTGCAATGTTAAGCATCTCATCGTCTCCCTTGAGAACTCTTTCAATAGAAGTGGACGGTAACTCAACAAGCTTTTCTTTTTTATCAATAGCTTCTTCCGGAGCAAACTCTAACTGAAACTCATGCGAAATATCCTTTTTTATTTTATTAATCTGGAAGGACATGAATAATATCGCAGCAATAAGATGAATTATTACCGTACCAAAAATTCCGACAAGCCTTGCATCGTACTTTTTCATAAGATGCGAAATTATAAATTATTACTTTTACAATATTGATTTTAAAGAAATACTATGAGAAAAGAATTAATACTTGAGGTAATACAGGATAGATGGAGCCCGTATTCGTTTTCACCAAATCCGGTGGAAGATTTTAAGATCAAGGCAATAATGGAAGTAGCAGGTCAGGCTCCTTCTTGTAATCAGATAACCGAATTTGCTTTTATAAATTCACTTACTCATCCGGCGTTTTGAATAAAATGAAATTATTATTATTTGCTGCCAGACGATTTTATCTTTTTTCTGACTTTGGCATTCACAGGTTTATTGAACTTCTGATTTTTAAAAAGACCATTTTTAACGCCACTTATAAATTTTGCCCATGCGAATGGATTCAAAAGGTTATTTACAGGATATTGATTTCTGGTCGACATTGCAGTGAAATTCTGTTCCATTGCATATCTGAATCCTGTTGCACCTGATATTTTAGCATTAGTTTCATTTGCTATTGCCACATAAATTGAAGCAATGTTGTCATTCATGTTTTCAATTATAGGGTCAACAGGACGTTCTTTCGCCATGTCCTTGATAAATTCGTTGTATGTTTTCCATGGAAAAATTGTAACTTCTGATATGGAAATGGTATCAATATCCAGTACTATATCAACTTTACAGTTTTTCTCTTCATATCCGACAGGAATGATGGTATGATATCGTTTGAATCCCAATGCTCTGAAAAATATTGTATCACCGGGTGTGCTTGTAATAGAGTATATACCTGTTCTTTCACTTACTGTGGATTTGTGCAGTTTATGTGAGATGACTGCAACTCCCGGAACCGGAAGGTATGAGGCGTCAACAATTAGTCCGCTTACCTGAATATACTTCCTTGTTTCATCAGTCTGTCCATTTAGGGTAAGAATTGAAACTATTAAGAATGCTGTTGTATAAATGAATCTGTTCAATCAGAACTGTGTTATATCTTATTAATTCGAATAGCGAATGCAAAATAAGCAATATTGAGTGTAACGGGGAAACATTTAACTATATTTTAACGACAGTAATTAATTGTTGAGCACATTTTGTCTATTTCGGCACTTAAATTATATTTAAAACATTCGTCATAATTAAGTTTGAAAAATATTTCAATATTTGTCAAACTGAAATTCAAACAGTATTTACAAAACCATATATGAAAAAATTACTATTACTGGGTGATGAAGCAATAGCTCAGGCTGCTCTTGATGCTGGTTTAAGTGGCATGTATGCTTATCCCGGAACTCCATCTACAGAGATTATGGAATATATTCAATCTTCAAAAGAGGCATCTCACCGTAGTATTCACAGGGAGTGGTCATCGAATGAAAAAACAGCCATGGAAGCTGCCCTGGGAATGTCGTACGCCGGTAAAAGGGCAATGGTAGCCATGAAACATGTTGGATTGAATGTTGCTGCTGACAGTTTCATTAATTCTGCCCTTACCGGGGTAAATGGAGGTCTGATTGTAGTTTCAGCAGACGATCCTTCTATGCATTCTTCTCAGAATGAACAGGATTCACGGTTTTATGGGAAATTTGCATTTGTCCCCTGCTTTGAACCATCTAATCAGCAGGAAGCTTACGAAATGATTTTTGATGCATTTGAGGTGTCTGAAAAGTATAAGGTTCCGGTTCTATTCCGGATCACTACCCGTCTTGCCCATTCAAGGTCAAGTGTCCAACTGAAAGCTGCTCTTCCTGAAAATAAATTATCTCTGCCTGTTGATCCTCTTCAGTTTGTTCTTCTTCCGGCAATTGCAAGGGAAAAGTATAAAGCATTATTATCATCCTATGAATCATTAAGATATGAGAACAGGATTTCGAAATACAACTTTTTTAAGGATGGTAAAAAGAGAGAGCTTGGCATTATCACATGTGGAATAGCATATAACTACCTGCTGGAGAATATATCTGACTCTCCCTATGATTATCCGGTATTGAAGATATCAGCTTACCCATTTTCCACTGAACTTATTAAAGACATTACCAGCAGATGTAAAGAAGTTCTTGTACTTGAGGAGGGAGCACCTATGATTGAAGAAGCTTTAAGAGGTATTCTTGATAATGGTATAAAAATTTACGGAAGGCTTGACGGAACAGTGCCCAGAGACGGGGAACTAAATCCTGCAATTGTTGCAAAGGCTCTTGGATTGCCTATGATCTATGGTGAAGAAGTTCCTTCAGTGGTTAAAATGAGACCGCCGTCATTTTGCAAGGGATGCGGTCATGCCGATATGTTCAATTCATTAATTGAAACACTCAAACCTTATGGTCAGGGACATGTCTTTTCAGATATCGGATGTTATACTCTGGCTGCATTACCACCTTACAGTTCAATAAATTCATGTGTCGATATGGGCGCTTCAGTAACAATGGCGATTGGTGCAGCAGATGCAGGTTTACGTCCTTCGGTGGCTGTTATAGGTGATTCGACCTTTACCCATTCAGGTATGACAGGGCTTCTTGATGCTGTAGTTAAAAAATCTTCAGTAACTATTATCATTTCCGATAATTCAACAACTGGAATGACTGGCGGACAGCAATCGCAGGCAACAGGAAGAATTGAGCAGCTTTGTACGGGAATTGGTGTTGAACCTGAGCATTTGAGGGTAATTATTCCATTGCGTAAGAATCATGAAGAAAATGTTCGCATTATGAAAGATGAATTTGAATACAAAGGAGTTTCAGTAATAATTGCGTCACGGGAATGTATTCAGACGGCAACTAAAAAGAAAAAACATCAGATAAACAATTAATTGGTGATTTTAAATTGAATTAAGATGAAGAACGATATAATATTATCAGGAGTAGGAGGGCAGGGCATTTTATCAATTGCTGCTATTATAGGGCTTGCCGCAGTTGCAAATAATCTTTTCCTTAAACAGGCAGAGGTTCATGGGATGAGCCAGAGAGGGGGAGATGTTCAATCGCATCTCAGACTTTCTGATAAGCCGGTTGCATCTGATCTTATAGCTTTTGGGAAAGCGAATCTTATTATCTCCGTTGAACCAATGGAATCGCTAAGGTATCTTCCATGGCTTTCAAAAGCAGGATGGCTTGTAACGAATTCAAGTCCTTTTATAAATATTCCGGATTATCCTCCGGTTGATCAGATTATTAAAGAAATAAAAAAGATAAAAAATCATATAATAATAGATGCAGATGCTATTGCAAAAGAAGCCGGATCATCGCGTTCAGGTAATATTGTAATTCTGGGTGCTGCTTCGCCTTTTATTGAAATGCCATATGCCAGTCTCGAAAAAGCAATCAGAAAACTCTTTGAACGCAAGGGAGATGAGATTGTTGAAGTCAATCTGAAAGCTCTTAGGGCAGGAAGGGAAAGATCAGATGCTATAAGAAGCTGAACCTGGCATTAAGATAGATTGCATCAGTGGTCTTTTTACCGGGATAATGAGGATCTGTAATCCTGTAACTCAGAGCCATTTTGAGATTATTGCTAAATATACGCTGAAAACCTCCTATGAAATAAGTTGCATCCTTAATACCATCCCACGCTAATGCATCGCCAGAAACCTTTACTGAGGTAGTATAGTCGCATCTTATAAAAATATCAGATTTTTCATTCAGAAAGATAGCTCCCGTAGAAGATAGTCCCCATACATCATGTCCTTTTGTAAGATCAAGATTGGTTTTATAACTTGCTTCCGCACCAATGCTAAAGAGGTTATTCTTGAATCCTGCAAACGCAATGTTGGTTGATTGCCATGTTCCACTTGGTTGGCTTATATCGGTATATAATCTTAGTGCAAATTTCCCAGGGGTTACTGTTAATCCAACTGCCGATTTAAGACTATTATCAACCTGTATGTTGGTATAACCTTCTCCGTTAAGCAATGAAAAATCAGCTTTGAATATGTCATTGAACTTATAATCGACTACCACACCCAAATCAGCGACCGAACCATAGCCATAAAGTGCCTGGTATTCTGCCCCCAGGTACCTTTTACCCCAGAATCCCTGCTGAAAGTTTAGGAATCTGGTACTTACCATTCCGAAACTCAAAGTAAGTTTTTCCTGAGTGTAAGTTATAGAAGCTTCTCTGAAGAAAGGATATCGTTTGGGTACAGATCCTGCAGCGAGATCTTCCGGTGCACCAACATTTAAAATTACCAGTGCAGAATAATTTCCCCCGGGAGTGTATTTATAACCCAGATAAGCCCTGTTTAATCCAAACCCTGTTGTCTTCGTCGAATCATTCAGGTTCAAATGGAAATCTGTAAATATTTCAGTTACCGGATTGCCAGTATTTTCAGTGGTTTGGGAATAAATTGCCTGGTGACTAAAAAGGAAAGTAAGAAATACCGGCAGTATCTTTTTCATTAATAACAGTTATCAGAATAATTTTTATTTTATTTGATAAAGATAATAACCCAAATTAAATACCCATGAAACACCTACTCTTTTTTATTATGCTTTTCATCATTCCAATTTTTGCGATAAGCCAAAAAGCTGATTTTAAGGCAGCTGAGAAATTCAGGGCTGATAACCTTATTCCGAAATATGGCGATCTTGCAGTCAATGCCAACTGGATTGAGGAGTCAGACATCTTCTGGTACTCTTTTAAAACATCGGCCGGGAAGAATTTTTATTACGTTAATGCAGCAACAAAGTCAAAACAGCAAATGTTCGACAGTAAATATATGGCTGCTGAATTGCGCAAACTGACTTATCATCCATATAACGATCTTGATCTTCCTATTAAGGACATAAAATTCTAAAAGAAGAGTACCACAAAACTGACTTTCGTGGTCGATTCAATTAAATTCTTATTTGATATTACAACCCAAAAACTGGTTATTAAGGATATCCTTTTCAAGGAAAAAAAGAAACCATCATGGCCGTCATATTCATCGGATAGTACATGGTTTGCCTATGCGAAGAATCATAACCTGTACATAATGAAAGCTAAAGATAAGGATAGTATTGAGATACAGCTTACTACGGATGGTGAACGTTATTACAGCTATGCAAGAAATTCAGAAGATACTACCAGGAATAAAAAGGTAAGAGCCAATGTTGACTGGTTTAAGAATTCAAAAAAACTATACGTTGAAAAGCAGGATGAAAGAAAAGTAAAGGACCTTTTTGTTATTGATGTTCTGGCTCAGCCACGTCCTAAACTGGAGACTTACAGATATTCAATGCCCGGCGAACAATTTGTACCTCAAAGAGAGCTCCTGATATTTGATGTTGCTACAAAAAAACGGGTAGATGTGGATATTAAAAAATGGAAAGATCAGACAATCAGAGTAGCCTGGTCATCCCAAAAAGCTGCTGATAAATTAATTTTTATACGAAAAGACAGGCCTCTCAAACATCTGGATGTGTGTCTTGTAAATGCTGAAACAGGAACACTTTCTGTTCTGTTCAGTGAAGAAACATGGCCATATTTCAATGATGAATATACAAGATTGTCTGTACTTAACGAAGGTAATGATATAATCTGGTGGTCTGAAAGAACCGGATGGGGCCAGCTCTATCTCTATGATGGTAAAGGGAACCTGAAAAACCAGATAACAAATGGCTATTTTGTTACAGGAAGAGTCGAACAGATTGATACCATAGGCAGAATGTTGTATTTTGAGGCATTCGGAAGAGAACAGGGTGTGCATCCATATTATAGTATGAAATATAAGGCTTCCATAGACAGGGGAGGAATGGCCCTTATAACGAAAGAAGGCGCTAGCCATTCTTTTTCTATGTCTAAATCAGGCAAATATTTTGTTGATACATATTCAACTGTTGATAAGGTACCTGAAGCAGTCCTTCGCGATAATAACGGTAATATTATTCTAAGTCTGGAAAAAGCAGATATTTCACAATTATATAAAGCAGGATGGAAAATGCCTGAAACAATTGTAGTAAAAGCAAAAGATGGAGTAACTGACCTTTATGGAGTTATGTATAAGCCTTTTAACTTTGATTCAACCAGGAAATATCCTGTTATTTCCTATGTTTATCCGGGGCCACAGACCGAATCGGTACAATATTCTTTTACTGTTACCGGTGGCAAAAATGTAGCACTTGCCCAGCTGGGATTTATAGTTGTGAATTTTGGTCATCGCGGAGGTAGTCCAATGCGAAATAATTACTATCACACTTTTGGGTATAATGACCTGAGAGATTATGCACTTGCAGACGATAAATATGGTATCGAACAGCTTGCCGACAGATATAAGTTTATTGATATCAACAAAGTAGGGATATATGGTCACTCCGGGGGAGGTTTTATGTCAACAGCTGCGATTCTTTCTTATCCCTATTTTTATAGTGTTGCAGTTTCCTCATCGGGAAATCATGATAACAATATCTATAATCAATGGTGGGGAGAGTCCCATAATGGTGTAACCCAGATTGAAAAAAAGGTAGGGAAGAAAGGGGAGGTAAAGGATAGTCTTAACAAAAAGAACGCAGAAGTTAAAGACAGTCTGAATAAAAAGAAGGAAACTGAGATTTCATTTAAAGGGACAGTTGAGAATAATGAGGATATCGCAAAAAATCTCAGGGGTTACTTATTGCTTACAACCGGAGATATTGATAATAATGTCCATCCCGGGAACACTCTCAGAGTAGTTGATGCTCTTATCAAAGCAAATAAGCGTTTTGATTTCATGATGCTGCCTGGTCAGAGACATGCATATGGGAACGATGTTCCCTATTTCGACAGACTCATGTGGTACTATTTTGCTGAGCATCTGCTGGGCGATTACAGAACTAACGTTGATCTGCTGGATTTTAAATAACAGATTTACGATTAATTATTTACACCAAAATATATAGGGAACGGTCACGACCGTTCCCTACAGCAATTTTGCCGAAAATGCAGCGATCGATTTCCGGTCCGATAGGCTACGCGTCTTTGCTCAGATCATCCTTTCCGGCTTTCTCTCCGTTTCTAAGAAGCTGAAGATCATTCAGGACAATCTCGGTAATGTACTTTGTAACACCCTTCTTGTCCTCGTACGATTTGTAAACTATTCTCCCCTCAACCGCAACTTCTTTCCCTTTTTTCAGGTATTTCCCTGCAATGTCGGCAAGTCCGTTCCAGGCAACAATATTGTGCCATGTGGTTTCTTTTACTCTTTGGCCATCGGCTCCTTTGTACCCATCATTAGTTGCCAGGGTAAAATGTGTAACTTTTTTTCCGGTTTCGGTTGTTTTGGTTTCAGGATCCATACCAAGGTTTCCGATCAATGTGACTTTGTTTGTTAATGAACTCATGACTTTAAATTTTAGTTTGACATTAAGTTTAATTTCTTAGCAAACTTACAACCCCCTGAAATACTGTCCCGGTTAATAATCATTTATACACGGTTCACAATCATTTATAGTCGTTTGTATCCGTTTGAAAACGTTTTTTTATTTATGTATCAATTTGATATACGGTTGTATTTTTTATATCTTTATCAAAACATTATTGCTGTGGAAAAGAAATGTCTTGATTGTGGTGACACCTTACGTGGCCGTTTCGACAAAAAATTCTGTTCTGATCAGTGTCGGAATAATTATAATAACCGTTTGAACCGGGATTCAAACAATTTTGTAAGGAATGTTCACGGGCTGTTAAGGAAGAACAGAAGAATTCTCTCAGATCTTTATGCTGAGGGTAAAGTTAAAGTTCATAAAGATGCCTTATTCGCATTGGGATATAACTTCAGCTTTTTTACTCATATTATAGAAACATCAAAGGGTCAGACATTTCATTATTGCTTTGAGTATGGATATTGCGAAGCCGGGAATGATTTTCTGGAGCTAAAACAGAATAGCCAGTATATTGAATATCAGTAATCCCGATTTTCAGATCACCATGCTTTTGGGATCAGGGCCGTCTTTTTTAGGTTCTATCGGAACAATGTGCCCGGAATAATCTACCCAGTCTATCATTAAACTCGAAACCGAAACGTGGCACAAACCACTATCTCCAATTGACAGATTAACATCAAATGAATTGGCTTTACCATTGAGAACGTCCATCTTTATTATATATGTGCCCTTTGAAGGATTATCTGTAAGAGAATAGTTTTTGGATTTTCCCTTCATGTTGATAGCAATTACCGGCCATATACTATATTGTCTCCCAAGATAAGCAGTGTTTATAATTGCGTTATCTCCATCTATAATAATATAATTGGCTGTAGGAATTAAGTCTGCCATTCCTCCATGTGTGAAGTAGAGCCTGTCTAATTTTATTATAAATCTTTTCGATTCAACAGCTTGCCTTACAGATGCCTGTTCTGCAAGTTTCTTATCTTTTCTGGCTTCAATTCTTGATAATTTTGCCTGATTTGTGGTCGCGCAGGAAGACATGACCATAAAAGTTGTAATAATTATAAATAGCTTTTTCATAGCTGTATGATTTATATTGATTATGCAAATATCATGCCAGCTGAAATCTTTTATCAGTGTATTATTTTTTTAAAAAAGGAAAGTAGTAATTCATGTTTTCGTTTGTAAGACGTGTCCCATATCCCGAATCCTGGAATGCTTCACAATATTTTATTTTACTTCCCTTTTCTTTCCCGTAAATTTCAATCAATTTATCGTAATATGGATTAGAGGACGACCAACTTTTTCTTGTCTCACCAAGCCATGAACGCCTGTCTGGATCCGATACAGGTACTTTATCCAGTGTTCCCGTATTAAACGGAAGCCACTCATACATCTGCGATTTGTGCTGATGGTACATATCCATCTTCTTTTCAATAACATCATCAATATCAATACAAACATCAGCCTTAAAAGGTTCGGGATGAATAAACCCATCGCTCATGAAGAGAAAAAGGGGATTTTTCCTCAGAAACGGCACTTTTGGAAGAATGGTCGGAACAGTTACCATATAGGCTGCATCGAGTACCAGAACACCCGTATATCTGTGATCGGGGTGATAATCATATGGCCGGGGAAAAATAACAATATCAGCTTTTTGTTCTCTAATGAGTTTTATTACCTGCAAACGGTTTTTATATGTGGGCATTAATTGTCCATCGTGATTGTCAAGAGTTATATATCTTACCCCTATTACCTCTCCAGCTTTTCTTGCTTCTTCCCGACGGATTTTTGCGAGTTCCTTTGCCTTTATAGTCTGGTGACCTGCATCACCATTTGTTAATGAAACCATAAGGACATCATAACCCAATTGTGCCCATTTGTAAGCTGTCCCGCCAGCTTTATCAGGATCATCAGGATGAGCCCCGATTATTATAATGTGAAGTTTCTGATCCCCTTTTTCCTGGGACCTGATCACAGGCAAAAGCGCAAATAAAAAATTAAGAATAAAAAAAGTTTTAAGTGATCTCATACTCATGCAATATTTGGTTTCTCAACTCTTTTAGTCAACTAAAATACAATTATATGTAATATGGTTGCTTTTACTAAGGTAAATATTTATTGCAATTTGCCTAACTATTCTATCTTTGAAATATCTTAATGCAACCTTTTCGGTATGATAACCGTTATATAAATGTCTGATATATTTTTGTATTTGCTTAATTTTTTTAATTTATAACTTAAACTTTAAAATGATGAAAAAACTGATTGCAATTATCCTGGTAGTTCTTATATCAATTCCGGCTTTCTCACAACTAAAATTTGGTATCAAAGCTGGTGTAAGTACATCTTCCCTGTCGATGGGTACTGTTAAAACATTAACCTCCGGTACAACTTCTTATACAGTTGATGCATTAACCACTGCAAAGTATGGTTTTAATGGAGGAGTATTTATGAGGCTTACGATTTTTGGTTTATATATTCAACCTGAACTCTTGTTGGATACAAGAACAAATGAATATACAGTTAAAAATGTTCAGACATCAGTATCGAGCATTGTGAAACAAAACTTTAATAAATTAGATATTCCGGTAATGCTCGGAATTAAATTTGGTCCTCTTCGTCTTAACGCCGGACCATCTGCTTCCCTTCTGATAAACAGTCCAAAAGATTTGATAGACAGCCCCGAGTTTAAAGGTATGTATAGCAAAATGACTGTTGGCTACCAGGCAGGTTTAGGAGTGGATTTGCTCAAGACTCTTACATTTGACATAAGATATGAAGGCAGTTTGAAAAAATATCAGAACCGGATCAAGAATCTGGCAGGTACTTCAGTTAATCTTGATGACCGCGCCAATGCTTTTGTATTAAGCTTAGGTCTGTTTTTCTAACAATTTGTTTTCAAAAGATCAGGGACATGCCATGGCATGTCCTTTTTATTTTGATAATAGCATCTTTGCTGCAACAAGAAGCAGGAGAACACCGAATATCTTTTTTAGCAATGGTTGAGGCAGTGTCAATGCCATTTTTGATCCGAAATAAGATCCAACCAGAAAAAATACAGCCAGTACAATTGCAAACTTGATATTTACCTGTCCTGCTTTATAATAATTGTAAGCAGCAAGTATACCTATTGGAGGCAGCATAACCGCAAGACTTGTTCCCTGCGCTGCCTGTTGTGAGATACCCATGAACAGCACAAGAGCCGGAATCATTATTATTGCTCCGCCTATTCCAAGCATGCCTGCCATAACTCCGGTTATTATCCCTATTACTATAAGAATCAGTAGCATAGAAATTGACATTTTCATAAAATATTAGTTTAATCGTCAATGCAAATTTATATAAAAATAGGTACACGACGTTCAACACACGACGCATGGAAGAAAATAAATTTATTTCACTTAGCTGTAGGTCGTTTGTCGGTGTCGTTTTTGCCACTTCAAACTTTATACCTAAATTTGCTTTATAATAAAGGGTAATGAAAAAGAAGTTGATATTTTACTTTCTGACTGGAATTGGAATCACCGGTGTGATTATTCTCATTATTTTGTATAGAATCATCTTTGGTTTAAATATAAAATCTGAAAAGAATTATCAGGCTATTTATATACCTACAGACGCTACTTATACTCAGGTCCTTGATACTCTTAAGTCACATTATATTATAAAGAATCTGAAGGTTTTTGACTGGGTTGCAAAGAAGAAAAACTATCCTGCTCATATTAAGCCAGGAAGATACATACTTGGTAAAGACCTTAGTTACTTTGGATTAATTGATCACTTAAGGTCAGGTAAGCAGATCCCTGTTTTAATAACATTCAGCAATGTCAGGACAATTAATCAGATTGCAGGAAAAATCGGAAGTGATATTGAAGCTGATTCTGTTCATATACTTAACTTTCTTTTAAACGGCTCAAATTATAATAGTGACGGTTTTAAAAAAGAAAATATTATTTCACTTTTTATCCCTAATACCTACGAGTTTTACTGGAATACCAGTGCAAAAGAACTTTATACAAGGATGCTGAAAGAGTACCGAAAGTTCTGGAACAAAGAGCGACTTGAAAAAGCAAAAGAGAAAAACCTTGATCCTCTCGAAGTTGCCATCCTGGCTTCCATAATTGATGATGAAGTTGCAAAACCTGATGAGAAGCCGCGCATTGCTGGTGTTTATCTTAACAGGTTAAAAAGAGGTATCCCGCTTCAGGCTTGTCCAACAATAAAATTTGCTTTGAATGATTTCTCGATCACAAGGGTACTTAAAAAACATTTGCTGGTAGAGTCGCCGTACAATACTTATAAACATAAAGGATTTCCTCCGGGACCAATAGGTTGTCCAACCATCGAAGGTATTGATGCCGTGCTTAATGCAGAGAAACATGATTATCTTTTCTTTGCTGCGAAGGCTGACTTTTCAGGATTCCATAATTTTTCGAGAACCCTGTCAGAGCATAACCATTATTCAGCACTCTATCAGAAGGAGCTTGATAAAAGGAAAATATTCAAATAGTTCCAACGACTTCAACCTCACGTTCCAGTTCAATACCGAATTTTTCCCGGACTGATTTTTTAATTTTTTCAGAGAGGAACCAGATTTCTTTTCCTGTTGCATTTCCATAGTTTACCAGGATAAGTGCCTGTTTATCATGCACCCCGGCATTCCCGATCTTTTTCCCTTTCCAGCCGCACTGATCAATGAGCCAACCCGCTGCCAGTTTAATGCCTCCGGACGGATCATCATATGCCGGAATCTGAGGATAACTTTTTTTAAGATTTTCTGCAAAGTCAGCTGCAACTACCGGATTCTTGAAGAAGCTTCCTGCATTCCCGATAGTTTCAGGATCAGGCAGTTTGCTTTTCCTGATATTTATTACAGCCTGCCTGACATTTTTTAAGGTAGTATCTCCCAGTTTTTTTATTTCATCGTTTAGGGAACCATAATCCAGTTTTAATAATGGCCGGGTAGTAAGTCTGTAATATACTTTAATAATCAGATATTTACCCTTATTTTTACCTTTGAAAATACTGTTTCTGTAATCAAATTGACAATCCACATTACTGAATTCTGTTATAGAGCCATCTTCTACATAAACAGCCCTGACCTTCTCAATAACATCTTTCACCTCAACACCGTAAGCTCCAATATTCTGTACCGGAGTGGCCCCTGCCATTCCCGGAATCAAAGAGAGGTTCTCCAATCCGCCGTATCTTTTATCAACAGACCATCCAACTAAGTTGTCCCAGTTAACCCCTGCACCGGCAGAAATTATAACATCTTCTTCATCCTGTGCTTCGATAATTATTCGATCCATTTCAGGAAGGAGAATTGTACCCTTAAAATCATCTGTAAACAAAAGATTACTTCCTCCTCCGATAATCAGGAATGGTTTTTTATAGGAATTTTGATTCTTAAAAAGTGATACTGCTTCCTCTTCAGTTCTTAAATGTATTATACAATCAGCTTTATAATCAAGGCCAAAGGTGTTAAGCTTTCTTAGTGAAATGTTTTTATCGACAAGCATCCTCTTTTATTTGTAAAAGTAAATAAACTACTTAAATTTATTATTATGCCCATATTTCCTTTTTACTAATACTTCTCAACAGATTTTAGTATTTTTACCATATGCCAACCTATATAAATAAAACCAGAGTAGCTTTCTCCGTTACCAACTGCATATGTTATGACCAGCGGGTGCTGAAAATTGCTGAAACAGTGTGCAGTATGAATTGTGATATAACAATAATAGGCAGAGAAAGAGGCAAATGTTGTAGTTCTGATTCTGTTCCATTCAAAACTAAAAGATTTAAAATGTTCTTCAGGAAAGGATTCCTGTTTTATGGCTTCTTCAATATCAGACTTTTCTTTTATCTTCTTTTTCATAAATATGATCTTCTTGTCGCAAATGATCTTGATACTCTACTGCCAAATTATTTAGTTTCAAAACTGAAGCGTATTGCCCTTGTTTACGATTCGCATGAGTTTTTTACTGAAGTCCCGGAACTTCAAAACCGTAGTTTTGTGAAATGGTTCTGGAGTACAATTGAGAAAATTATATTCCCTAAGTTGAAATATGTAATGACCGTAAGTGAGCCAATTGCATCACATTATGAGATGCTTTATGGAGCAAGACCATTTGTTATAAAAAATTTAAGCAGGAATTCAGGTCATATTGCCAGATATTCAAAGGAGGATCTGGGTATCTCAAATGATGATCTTCTTTTAATTATTCAGGGTACAGGCATTAATATTGATAAAGGGTCAGAAGAGCTCATTGACGCACTTAAGATTACATCCGGAGTAACACTGATGATAGTTGGATCAGGAGATGTTGTTTCTGGTTTAAAACTTCGGGTTATTAAGTTGGGTATCAGCGATAAAGTGAAATTTATTCCAACCGTTTCGTGGGAAAAACTTATCAGTTACACTAAAACAGCTGATATAGGATTGTGTCTGGAAAAGGATACAAATTTGAATTACAGGTATAGTCTTCCAAACAAGCTTTTTGACTATATCTCTGCCGGTATACCTGTAATTGCCAGTAATCTTCCGGAGACCCGCAAAATCATTAATGAAAATGGTTTTGGAATAATTATTGAAAGTGTAACGCCTGAAAATATTTCTCTGACACTTTCTGAACTTATAGCTAATCCAGATAGACTTACAGAATTAAGACGAAATGCAATTGAAACTTCATTGAGACTTAATTGGGAAATTGAGAGTAAAAAAGTGGTTGAATTTTATAATAAAGTATTAATTTGCGAATGATTATTTTTGATGAACTAACCTGAAAATATACTCAATATGACAACCAATCGCCGTAATTTCTTAAAGAATGCCACCCTTGCCGGAGCAGGAGTAATTGCAAGTGGACTTGTGCCCAAAAATATTTCTGAACAACAGAAATCAAATCTGGATAACATAATTACATCAGTTAAAAAATCTCACACTCAGAAATTCAATATGTCAGGATATGCAGCTCCTGCTTTGCAAAAAGTGAGAGTTGGGGTAATCGGATTGGGTGACAGGGGTAGTGGTGCAGTTGAAAGGTTGTCGTACATTGAAGGAGTTGAGATAATCGCCCTTGGCGATCTTAGGCAGGTTGCAGTAAAGGCTTCCCAGAAATATCTTGCAAGCGTCGGAAGACCTGCTGCCAGGGAGTTTTTTGGAGATGATTTAATATGGAAGAAGCTGATTGAATTGCCTGATCTCGATCTTATCTACATTTGCACCCCATGGGTCTGTCACACACCAATGGCTGTTTATGCAATGGAAAACGGGAAGCATACTACATGCGAAATTCCTATTGCACGTACAATTGATGAAGCATGGCAGCTTGTTGAGACATCAGAAAGGACAAAGAAGCATTGTATGATGCTTGAGAATTGCTGTTATGATTTCTTTGAATTACTAACACTCAATATGGCCCGTCAGGGGATGTTTGGAGATATAATACATGGGGAAGGCGCTTACATACACAACCTTATGGGTTATAATTTTAAGAAACCACTTGACGATAAGCAGACTGATGGAGCATATACCGGAATGTGGAGATTAAAAGAGAATGCAACCAGGAATGGTAACCTTTATCCAACTCATGGTCTTGGCCCGATCTGTCAGGTTCTGAATATCAATCGCGGTGATAAAATGGAATATCTTACATCAATGTCAACAAACGATTATACTATGGCTCCAAAGGAGAAAGAGTTGTCTTCAAAGGATCCGTTTTATGCCGAATGGAAAGATTCGAAGTTCAGGGGTAATATGAACACCACAATTGTCAAGACAGCACTTGGAAAGACAATTATGATTCAGCATGATGTATCTTCCGAACAACCATATTCCAGAATTCATCTTGTTAAAGGTACAAAAGGGATGGTCCGCAAGTATCCGAAAGAAATGATAGCTCTTGGCGAAAGCTGGGTTACTGATGATAAGCTGAAGGGACTTTATGACAAGTACGCTCCAGAAATAGTTAAAAGGGTAGGGGAAATGGCTAAAAAGGTAGGTGGTCATGGTGGCATGGACTTCATAATGGACTGGAGAATGATCGATTGCCTCAGAAATGGCTTGCCGCTTGATCAGAATGTTTATGACGGAGCATTATGGAGTTCTATTGCCCCATTAAGTGAATGGTCGGTTGCAAACAGATCACAATCTATCGATGTACCTGATTTTACAGGCGGTTCATGGAAGAAAAATGTTCCTCATGGGATAAACCTCGAAACAGGAGGAACAACCAAGGTACTTGATGTGGTTGAGAAAAAGGAGGATATTCAGCTTAATGTAAAATAGTTCGAAGTTCCAAGTTCAAAGTTCGAAGTAGTCAATACTTTTCCCTTTTGTCTTTTATTTTTTTTTATTTTGGCAAAATGCTTACCGCATCGTTAAGCAGATTAATCATAAATTCAGGAGGATTGATGCCAAGATAAACTACAATGGCTAAAAGAAAATATTGCGTATATGTTTCTGTGGAATTTGGCTTTTCTTCTGCAGGAAGTAAATCTTTTGTCTGGTTAAATAATATGAACAGGAAGTTTTTTGTAAGGCTGTAAATGCATACAGTCAGGAAGAAAAGGGCGGCGATAAAAATAAACATGTGTGATGAAGTAAACAGCGCTTTGAAGATCCAGAATTCTGTTATGAATAATCCCGAAGGCGGCATTGCAGTTATTGCAATCAGGATGATCAGAAAAACCATGGCCCCTGCCTTGTTTCTGTTAAAATAGTTCCCGGTTTCGCTTATCATGTATGTTTTAAAATTTCGATGAAACTGGTCAATTTGGTAAAAGACGCTTGCCTTAACAAAAGAGTGAAGTATCATGTGAAATATTGCTGCAAAATACCCAATTCCTCCCGATGCAATGCCTATTGCTGCTAATCCCATGTGTTCTATGCTTGAATATGCACTCATTCGTTTCAGGTGATTTACTTTCAGGAGATATGCAGCCGAAACAATTATGGAAATTATTCCGCTCAACATTAATATAATGTTCATCCATTTTAGAATTGGGGTATGGGAAAACATTGTGTAGGTGCGAAAAATGGAAACAAACCCGACATTCATTAAAGTTGTTGATATAAAGGCGCTTATTGGTGGAGGGGCTACTGTATGGGCATCAATGGCTGCCGTTTGCATAGGGAAAAGCCCCATCTTGGTGCAAAAGCCCACAATCATAAGAAGGAATATCATCTTAAGCCATGATGTATTAACATTAATCAGCTGTGCAGGTATAGCTTTGAAAGAGAAATTAGCTATATTGGTCTCTTGAATAGCAATGCTCAGCAATATGATACCGATAAAAGTTATTGTAATACCGATTGAACAAATAAAAACATATTTCCAGGTAGCTTCCAGCGAAAGAGGTGTGCGCTCATGATAAATCAATACCGCGACACTAAGGGTAGTCAGTTCAATAAATACCCATAAAACCCCCAGGTGCGCAGCCAGATATGCGCATGTCATTACAACGATAAGAATGATAAGTGCTGCGAAATAAATACTCTGAGAACGGATACTGTCCTTCCTGTGCTTAAGATATACATAACTGTGGTAAATAGTTGTGTAACTTAATATTGTAAGTACACATAGAAAAATAACTCCGAGCGCATCGAATTTAAAATAACCTGAATTCTCTTCATTTAAATGGTAATAGGCATAAATAGTCATAGTTGTCTGAACCACCAGAAACAATATAAGTAACACAATGCGAACCACACGGTTCCTGTTAAGCATTGTTGCTGCACCTATAAGTAATGATATAATAAGGTAATAAATAAACATTTACATTAATCTTTTAAATTATTCAGATTATCAACACTCATCTCTTCAAAGGTGTTCCCTATCCTGTTTACAAAAACTCCAAGAACAAGTACACTGACAAAAATGTCAAGTGTTATCCCTAAATTCACAAGTATTGGCATTTTATTCGCCGCCGATAGAGATAAAATAAAAACTCCGTTTTCTATTACAAGGTAGCCCATTATATGAGTGACTATCTTTTTTCGTGTGATTATAATAAAGAGCCCTGAGAACACTGCTGCCAACGCTGCTAAGAAAAACATTTTCCTTATAAATATTCCGGAAACAATATTTGATAAAATGAATGAGCCAAGTATGATTGCTGTAATGATGACAACTGAAATAAAGTCAGGAAGATATGGTTCTGCTTCCCTGGTAATACTATTCTTTTTAATAATATAATTCAGAAACAACGGTATTGCTAAAGTTTTGAAAAATATCGTCTCAAATAATATGAAAATAAGATTCAATGTGTTGATCTGGATGAGCTCAATAAACGACACTCCGAAAAGTATTATTCCCTGCAATGCAAGGATATTAATATAGGTGGAAAGCCTGTTGGCTATTCCCATGTAAATCAGGCTGATTGCAAATGTGATAAGTAAAATATTTGTCATTTCTTCTTTCTCCTTTTAAATATATTTACCCAACATCAGCAGTACCGCAAAAAATATCAGTAATGAAACAGAACCAATCGTTATGATGAATTGAGGATTATGACTCATCCGAAATCTTGCAATAAATGATTCGCTTGCACCGACGATTACTGCAAAGAGTGTCTGTGCGCCTATAAAAATCGGAACGGAATAATACAATTCCTTACCGGGGGTCAAAAACAGGTTTGCAATAATTGCCCCGTACATTGCAAATTTCAGATTGGTGGCATAAAGTATGAGTCCAAGGTCAAACCCACTATTGTCAAGGATCATTACCTCGTGAACCATTGTAAGTTCGAGATGGGTTTTAGGGTCATCAACAGGCATACGGCTGTTTTCAATCATTGAAATTAAAACCAGAACGAATGAAGCTAAAGTTCCAATTGCAATAGAAATGTATGAATCAAAACTGATACTTGAGAAAATATCGGAGAATGACGTATAGCCTGTTAGCAGCGCTAACGACCCCATCAGAAGGAAGAATGCAGGTTCGGCAAGAAACGAGTATAATGCCTCTCGACTCGCGCCCATACCTTCAAAACTGCTTCCTGTATCCAATGCACTTATTATGCTGAAAAACTTCCCTGCAGCAAGCAGATAGGCAAAAAACACAAAATCACCATTAAAAGAAAAAATGCCTTTCTGATTGCCAAATGGAATCATCATTATAGCAATCAGTATTGAAGCAAAATATATATCAGGGGCAATCTTAAAGATGAAACTGCTGGTCTGACTGTAAACATTTTCTTTATGAAACAGACGCCAGATATCTTTCATTGGCTGAAATATACCTGGCCCCTTTCTTCCTGAGAAAATACTCTTGGTACGGATCAGTATCCCGGTAAAAAAGAAGCTGGTTAATATAATCAAAATGAATCCTGTTCCAGACATTTTATTACTGCTTTAGCAAGTTAAATACATAGGTAGCCATACCACTTAAAAGTGAAACTAATACAATAATTATTACGAAAAGTACACCATATAATATATAATACCTCATGTTCCCGTTTTGAATAAACCTGACCCTTGACATAACTTTGTTCAAAATTTTCAAAGGATAATCAATAAGAATTGACTCCATCTTGTCGTAAGGATGTGTATGGGAAAAAATTGGGCTTGAGAATACTCCTTTAATATCTCCTTCTTTTTTATTCATAATGAGGATAGGTCCGATTAGTTTTCTGTAAGAACGAACATACGAACTGGCAGTGTATTGCATTTTACTGTTGGGAGCGGAGTACCCGCAACCCCAGGTCGGAGCAATGACATCCTTTTTATTTCGCAGAACAAAGTGCTTAATTGCCCATATTGATGCAATAGCAACAATGAAGGCCCAGGCCACCAGGCTTATTGATTTGATGTTTGTTATCATCGCCAATGAAGGAGATGCATTTTCAAGACCTGCTGTGAAAACATTAACAGGGTTTATTAAAAGTCTGATAAAAACCTGTGGAAATAAACCGATAGCCATAATAAATACCAATACAAGATAACCCGGGAATAGTTTTGATGGTTCAGCTTCTACTATTTCATGCTCAAATTGACTACGTTCCTGTCCGAGAAAAATTATCCCAAAAGCCTTGGTAAAACAAAGTAACGCCAGACCGCCTATAAGTGCCAGTCCTGCTATTGTGATTATGAAAAATGTTATTATGGAAAGTGATCCTGAATGGACTCCCTCAAAGAGGCCAACGTAGATAAGAAACTCCGAGACAAAACCGTTAAAAGGAGGGAGCCCACAAATTGCCATTGCTGAAATAAGGAACAATAAAGCAGTATGAGGCATTTTTTTTATCAGACCGCCCATACTGTCGATATTCAATGTGTGGAGTGTCTGATAAATTGTCCCTGAATTGTAAAATAGAAGAGATTTAAATAATGAATGGTTTAAAGTATGCAACAGAGCTCCGGCAAATCCTGCAAAAGCCAGGTAGGGGTTATTGATCCCGATTCCGATTGCCCCAATGCCGATTCCAATACCTATTATACCTATATTCTCTATGCTGTGATAGGCGAGAAGTTTTTTAAGGTTATGCTGTACGATTGCAAGCATCACGCCATATACACCAGATATTATCGAAACGATTAAAACTATATATCCTATTATCAGATAGTTCTGGTTCATTACAACAAGCATCCTTAAAATGCCGAAAATGCCCAGCTTAAGCATTACGCCCGACATAACGCCGGAAACGTGAGACGGGGCAACCGGATGAGCATAAGGGAGCCAGGTGTGAAAGGGGACAAATCCGGCTTTAATTGCGAAACCAATAAAGAATACTAAATAAAGTGAAAGGCTTATGGCTGGAGACACTGACACGCTATATTGTCTTATCGCATCGAAATCATAAGAGCCGGTCTGCGTACTAACCCAGATGAAACCAAGTGTGAGCAATAAGATGCAAACATGTGATTGTATTAAGAAATTTATTCCTGCTTTTAATGTCTCCGGATTTTTGTAGTCAAAAATAACCATAATGAATGATGAAAGAGCCATTATTTCCCAAACATAGAGGAATGCCAGACTATTCTGGACCATAAAAATCCCAATCATACTTATGTGGTTAATAATATAGCTTGCGAAATGAAGCGATAGCATTCCGGATTTGTTTTCATAATGCTTCATGTAACGTCTGCCATAAAGAATACCTGTCAGCACTGTGAAATTCATCATTAAGATAAACCATCCTGAGAGAGCATCAACTCTTATCGGAATATCGCCAAAAACAACTCCTGTATTAATAATTTCCTCGAAAGAATGTCCCAGTACCGCGTTAGCTGCCACCCATGAGCTTATTGCTGTATTAATCAACACAGAGCCCAGGGCAATGGTTCCAGCCCATGATTCTTTTATAAAGAACATCAGCAGGCTAAAAAGAAGAGTTATTAATATTATGAAGAGGCTTAAACTCATTTAACTCAGGTAAAATTCAGAAACGATAAAAGCCACAGATGTGACTTTTTTAAACAACCCTAAAAGTATGTAAAGTGGTTGAATAAGCCAAACAAATTTTTTAAGATGACTTTCTATATGATATATTATTGAGCATATAATTCATCTTTTAGAATATTTTTTATTAATCTTGCACCCAGTTAAAGCAAGCAGTGAATTAATTAAAAAATGATGGTTGATGAGGGTGAGAATTTAATTGTTCTTTTATTCAGGGTATACATAATAATCTTATTATCAGGCATAATCACGATCCCCTTTGTCTCTGCAAAGGTAAAACCAATCCTCACTATTATTTTAGTTTCCGTTGTTGCCTTAATTACAAGTTTTATCGCTATTAATGGTTTTACAACAGAAGGAATAGAAATTCTTGTTAATGGCGGATCATTTTTTGGCACGATATCAGTCAGGATAGATGCTCTTTCGGCCTGGTTTATACTGATAATAAATTTTACTTCTGTTACGGGTGTGTTGTACGGTGCAGGATATCTTAAATCTTCTGTTGTTCACCCTTCTGTAATTAGTTTCCACTGGATCTTATTTATTCTGTTTCAATCTTCAATGCTGGCTGTCTGCATGGTACAGCACAGCATTGCATTTATTTTGGCTTGGGAGATAATGTCGTTATCTTCATTGTTACTTGTCTTATTCGATTATACTAATCCTAAGGTTCTTAAAGCCGGAATAAACTACCTTGTTCAGATGCACCTTAGTGTTGTTTTCCTTACAGTTGCATTTATCTGGGTATATTTTAAGACCGGCACCTTCGATTTTAAAGGAATAAGCGCATTTTTCGGTTCCAATGTTAATATATGGCTCTTCATTCTGTTTTTTGCAGGGTTCGGTTTAAAGGCAGGATTTATTGGTCTGCATACATGGCTGCCTCAGGCACATCCTGCTGCTCCTTCGCATATATCAGGAGTGATGTCTGGTGTCATTGTAAAGATGGGAATTTATGGTATTTTCAGAATTATAACTTATCTGAAAGCTGATTATGTTCTACTTGGTGAAATAATAATAACTATTTCATTATTAACAGGTTTGTTTGGCATCATGAATGCTGCGGTGCACAGGGATTTTAAAAAGATGCTTGCCTATTGCACTATTGAGAATATCGGAATAATCGGAATAGGTATTGGTTTGGGATTGATTGGAATCGGAACAAAGCAGAGTCTTTTAAGTTTCCTTGGATTTGGAGGAGCACTTATTCATGTTCTTAACCATTCATTATTCAAGTCGCTGCTCTTCTTTTCTGCCGGTTCGGTTTACCGCCAGACACACACACGTGATATGGATAAACTTGGCGGAATTATCAAGACAATGCCAAAAAGCGCCTTGTTATTTCTTACAGGAGCCATTGCTATCGGTGGTATTCCTCCTCTTAACGGTTTTATTTCTGAGTTTTTGATCTATTGCGGAATTCTTAACGGCATAAGTTCTTCCGGCATTGCCCAGATAACATTAATGATAACAGCATTTGCAGGTTTGAGCATGATCGGAGGTATTTCGCTGCTTACTTTCACCAAGACATTTGGAACAATCTTTCTGGGAACTCCCCGTCAGAAATTAAAACATGAACCTGTTGAAGTTTCCGCATTAATGCTTTTTCCGCAATACCTGATTATAGCTGCTATGCTTGTCGTAGCTTTTTTCCCTGGTTATTTTATTGGAATGGCAGGTACCATTCTTAATAACAATACTTTTCCAGGGATTAATTTTAATATGATCGATTTAAATGGGTATATCTCGGTAATGAAAAATATAAGTCTGGCTTCTGCCATTCTTATTGTTATTATAGCTCTTGTATTTGGTATAAGGTGGATTGTAACTCGAGCCTCTGAAGTAAAAATTTCACCTACATGGGGATGCGGATACCTTGCTCCAAACGAACGCATGCAATATACCGGCAAGTCATTCTCTAAATCTTTTGGTAAACTTTTTAATTTTATTATGATTGAGAAAAAGGGATTTGATGAGATTCAGAGTGACGAGACATTTCCTGATTCACGTAAATACCGTTCACACTACCTCGATATTTTTGAATCTAAGATTATCGACCCGGCTTTGCACTGGTTAACCCGATTCATCGACCTTTTCCAGTTTATTCAAAATGGGAAGATACAGGCTTACGTAATCTACGGCGTCGTATTTATTCTTGCTATCTTTGTAGGAACAATCTTAAACTTCTTCAATTGATTAATGTTTTAATCATCATATTGTTAGTAGCTATCGTAGCTATTTTACTTGTCAATACGAAAAGTCAGGGCATAATTGCAGTTTCCACTGTAATTGTTATTGCACTGCTTAGCAGTTATGTTTCAATAAAAGCCCTTTTTGGCAGCAGCTATGAAGTAATTTTTACAGGAACTGTGATATTTGGCAAAGTACCGGTAATAGTTGATGCTTTATCAGCATGGTTTATTCTGACAATTAATTTCACAATTATTACTGGGGCTCTTTACGGGTTCAATTACATGAAAAAGTACAGGGAAAAGAAGAACGAGATTACTTTTCATTCTATTGCTTACCTGTTAATTTATATCGCATTACTTGGTATCTGTTCTGTCCAAAACGGTTTTATTTTTCTCTTATTATGGGAATTAATGGCGCTTTCGGCTTTCATTCTTGTAATATTTGAGCACGAAAAACCCGATACAATTAAAGCCGGACTCAACTATCTTGTCCAGTCGCACTTCAGTATTGTTTTTATAATGCTCGGGTTCATTTATGTTGCTTTTAAAACAGGAAATTTTGATTTTGATGCTATTGCTGATTTTTCCAGGCAGCAATCTGTTATGGCAGGAACGGCCCTGTTTCTTACATTCTTCATAGGTTTTGCGATTAAATCGGGTTTCGTTCCTTTTCATACCTGGCTACCTTATGCTCATCCGGCTGCTCCATCGCATGTATCCGGAATAATGTCAGGAGTACTTATTAAAATTGGTATTTACGGTATGCTGAGGATGTTACTTTTAATTAAGATGGATTATACCACAGTAGGCTATATAATACTTTTCATGTCTATAGTTACAGGAATTTATGGTGTTATGCTTGCCACTATTCAGCACAATCTGAAGAAACTTCTTGCATATCACAGTGTTGAAAATATTGGAATAATAGGAATTGGAATTGGTATCGGATGTATTGGATTGGGTACTGCGAATAAATGGATGGCCATACTGGGATTTACCGGAGCATTGCTTCATACTCTGAATCACTCACTTTTTAAATCACTTCTTTTTTACAGTGCCGGAAATGTTTACCAGGCAGCACATACATTGAATGTTGAAAAGCTTGGCGGATTAATTAAAAAAATGCCTCACACAGCTATTTTATTCCTTTTAGCAGCAGTTGCAATATGCGGCCTTCCACCTCTGAATGGCTTTATTTCTGAATTTCTTATTTATGGCGGGTTATATAATTGGCTGTACAGCGCAGATCTTATCTCTCTTATAGCAATCGTGTTTTCAGTTGGTGGATTAGTGCTTATTGGAGGTTTAGCTCTTCTCTGTTTTACAAAAGCCTTCAGCATAGTTTTTCTTGGTAATTCACGTGAAAACCATCATGAAGAAATAATTGAAACGGGTTTCTGGCAGTTGTTTCCAATGTACATGACTCTTTCATTAATGGTAATAATAGGCCTCTTCCCTAATATGTTCATTAATGCATTGCAAAGGCCCGTGAGTCTTTTTACACACGATACTGTATTTAACTTTAATCTGATAAAGGTTGGTGCAATTGATTCCCTTCAGACAATAAGCTGGCTATTTGGTGGACTTATAATATTTGTACTTGCTATTATCGGTTTACGAAAAATTGTTAGCAGAAAAAAAATAATTGAAACCGGACCTACCTGGGGTTGCGGGTACAGTAATGCAACAAGTAAAATGCAATATACTGCCAGTTCTTATGTACGCAGTTATTCAAAGGTTGCAAAGCCGGTACTCGACATAGAGAAAAGGGAAGTTGAGGTTGTCAAAATATTTCCGACTGAAAAGCATTATGAAACGGACCCTTACGACAAAATTGAGAGGATATTTATCGATTATCCTTTAAAACTTGTAAACAAAATAACTGATTTGTTCGCGTTCCTTCAGAATGGACGTTTGCAAGCCTATATTCTATACGGAATTATTTTCATTTCCTCTGTAATTATCATACCTGTTGTTTTTGATAAGATTGCAGCGATTCTTCATTTTTTAAATAATTTGTAGCATGCTAACAATAATTCTAATACTATTCACGAGTCTTTTTTTTACCGGCATAATTTTGAGAACCAAGAGTATAGCATCGGGGAGAAAAGGACCCGGGATTTTTCAGCCTGTAAAAGATGTGATAAGGCTATTCAGAAAAGGCGCTATTTACAGTGAAACTACAAGTATTATTTTCAGGATAGCTCCTGTAATCTATTTCTCTACAGTAGTTATGGCCTGTCTTGTAATTCCGTTTGGATCGGAAAAAGGTGTTGTAAGTTTTGATGGAGATTTTATATTCTTTGCTTACGTGCTTGCACTTGGTAAATTTTTCAGCATAATTTCTGCGATGGATACCGGTAGCAGTTTTGAAGGCATGGGAGCAAGCCGCGAAGCATTATATTCAATGTTTGCCGAACCTGCATTTTTTATTCTTATAGGATCATTTGCACTTTTTACCGGGAACACTTCATTCCATGCTATCTTTTCATCGTTGCATCTTGGCTCATCAATAACTTATACACTTGGGGGACTTGCTGCTTTTGTACTGATAATGATAGCAATGATCGAGAACAGCAGGATGCCTGTTGATGATCCCAAGACACATCTTGAATTGACAATGATTCATGAGGTTATGATACTCGATAATAGCGGATTTGATCTTGGATTAATACTCACTGCAGGATTCATTAAATTTGCAATGTATGGTGCAATTATTGCAGATTTTTTTATCGGGAGCCTGGCTTTGTCGTTAGCTCTTCCACTTTTTTTGTTAATTCAATTTACTTATGCAGTACTGGTTGGAATAGTTGAATCATTTATGGCGCGTTTCAGGATGAGCCATAACCCGCAGTTTATACTTGCTCTCTCATCGGTAAGTTTTCTGATATTTCTGGGTGTGTTATTGGTTTTGGAAAAATTTGTTTAAAACATATTTTATGACAAACGTATTATTGATTATATTCATTATCAGTCTTTTATATGTGACAATTGGGAACAGGATCATAACTTACGTGAGGGTTCTTGCTTTGCAGGGAGTTCTGCTTTTTGGTGTAACTTTTCTTCAATTACATGAAATACAGACATGGAACCTTGTCCTGATTCTGTTAGAGACAGTAGTTTTTAAAGCTGTGGCTGTTCCGATGTTTCTAAGTTATCTGATAAGGAGGAACAAGATTACCCGTGAAACCGAACCCTATCTGCCTCATTTCATTTCACTTATAATTGTTACAATAATTGTAGTTATTACAGTACTGCTGGCTAATTCAATAAAGGACACCTACCTTGATAAGATATTTTTTATTGTGTCGCTATCAACTCTTTTTACCGGGTTGTACTTCATTGCTACAAGGAAAAAAATAATTACCCATGTTATGGGTTATCTGATGATTGAGAATGGAGTGTTTGTTCTCTCTCTGGCAGTAGGTAATGAAATGCCTAATCTTGTAAACCTTGGTATCATGCTTGATGTTTTTGCAAGCGTTTTGATACTGGGTATCTTTCTTAACAAGATCGGGGATGTTTTTAAAGACGTTGATGTGGACCAGCTTACAAATTTGAAAGATTATTAAACATTTAGACGATGACTCTTATTTATCTTATAAGCGCATTTGTAATTGCGGGATTGATTTTTCTGAACAGGAACACTGTTTTAAACTATATCCTTGTGGTACTCTTTGGAATTCTCCAGACAGGGTTCGCAGTATATGCATGCTTCAATTACAAAAATACTTTTCTTCAATACTTTTCATTCGACTCACTGGGATTACTTCTCTTATTGACTTTGAGTGTTGTTTCAATTGCTGCGCTTATTCACAGTTACCTTTATATTAAGCGTCATGATGAGACTCCACAATCGAGGGCAATCTATTTTGCTGCAATTGTTACCCTTTTAACTTCAATAAGTGCTGCATACCTGGCTAATCACATTGCGGTAATCTGGATTTTTACAGAGCTCACAACATTGTCTGCCTCGATGCTGATTTATCATCACAGGAATAAACTTTCGCTTGAGGGAACCTGGAAATATGTTTTCATATGTGCAATAAGCATCACTTTTGTTTTTATCGGTATTCTTTTCCTCAGCCTTTCGCTTCAGCACGCCGGATCGACAGATCTCTCTTTTGCCAACCTGATGGCACATAAAGATCAACTCAACCCATTCTGGCTCAAGCTGGCATTCCTATTCATATTTACCGGTTTTACAGCAAAGCTCGGACTTGTTCCAATGTACACAGCCGGAATTGATGCAAAGGATAAAGCACCGGCACCGGCAGGTGCATTGCTTTCAAGTGTTCTTATGAATATGGGATTTGTGGCAATCTTCAGGCTCTATGTTATCATTTCACATACCTCCATCTTTCACTGGGCTAACCTGATCATTTTCATAGCTGCTTTCCTTTCAATATTTGTTGCAACTGTTTACATGACGAAAGTTATAAATATTAAGAGAATGTTCGCCTATTCCAGTATTGAACACATGGGTATCGTAATGCTTGGCCTGGCTGCCGGAGGTATTGGATGTTATGCTGCTGTACTGCATATTATATTACACACTTTTGTTAAATCGAGTATATTTTTTCAATATAACCAGGTTTATAGGACTTTTCAGAGCAAGAGCCTTACGCATGTTGGAAATTATTTTAAGTATAATCCTACCGGAGCAATAGTTTTGCTTATAGGGTTTATCAGTGCAACTGCAATGCCTCCTTCCGGTTTGTTTGTAAGTGAGTTTCTCATATTCAAATCACTTTTCGACGCGAACTATATTATTTTATTGATTCTCGTATTAATACTACTTACAATTGTAATTTATGCTTTTGGGAAGAATATTTTCAAAATTCTGTTTCTTCCTGTCGCTGATATCGATGAGAGTAACATTCCAAAGATAAATCCCTGGGAATCTTTATCTCAATATATTTTGCTGTCTGCAGCCATCTGGCTGGGACTTAATCCTCCTGCAGTTTTTGTTCAGTTAATTCAGGATGCAGTTAATTTTTTACCAAAATAAGATGAGCTTCATAACAATAAATAATCAACAGGCTGTTCCGTTGAAGTCAATTCCGGAACTCGGATATGATATGTTTTATAACATTAATACTTCGCTGCTTGAGGATCATGCTGAACGACATTGTGTTTTGTACTTTGGCTACAGGGATTCAGGAATGATTCGTCTTATATGTTGTGTTGCTGATGATAATCTGCATAATATAATGGTTTCATCATCAGTAGTAAAGAGCGACTCAGTACTTAATTCTTTTTCGGCTAAAAATTTCGCTTTTGAAAAATTTGAGCGGGAAATACATGAAAACTTTGGCATTGAGTACCCTGATCACCCATGGTTAAAACCGGTCCGTTATTCTGAAAACCGGTTTGATAAATCCCAGATAATAAAGAATTATCCATTTTTCAGTATCGACAGTGAAGAGTTGCACGAAGTGGGAGTTGGGCCTGTTCATGCAGGTATAATAGAACCCGGCCATTTCAGGTTTATATGCAATGGTGAACAAATATTGCATCTCGAAATTCAGTTGGGTTACCAGCATAGGGGTGTTGAGCAGCTTTTTCTCGATAAGACAAAACTTATACAAAGAACAGTATTAGCTGAATCTATCGCAGGTGACAGTGCTGTCGGTCATACAACTGCTTTTGCATATTTGATGGAGAGTCTGGGTGGACTGACACAGGATAAGGAGACTCTGTTTTCGAGGACTCTTGCCCAGGAAATTGAACGTATTGCAGTTCATACTGGCGACCTTAGCGGAATATGCACCGATGTTGCCTACCAGCTGGGTAGTTCAGTATTAGGAAGACTCCGTACTCCAATAATAAATTTTTTCCAGGAATGGTGTGGAAACCGAGTGGCCAAAGGCTTGATACGTGCTGGTTATAATCCATTCCCGTTTAATAAACATCTTGCAGAAAAACTTACTAAAATATTAGATGCATTTGAACCTGATTTTGTTGAGATGAACCTTGAACTTTCAAAATTACCGAGTTCATTGTCGCGGTTTGAAAGAACAGGAACATTGAAATATGATCAGTTATTATCGATAGGCACTGTTGGCATGTCGGCCAGAATGAATGCCCTGAACAGAGATATTCGAATATCGCATCCGTATGGTATATATTCTGAGGTGGATCATGAACCGATTCTTAAGCATCATGGTGATGTGTATTCAAAAGTACAGATCAGAAAACAGGAGGTGCTCCAGTCAATTGCTTACATAAGAAAGTGGTTGAGCCAGATGGCGGAATCAGATAAATTGCCTGAATTATCTCATCCTCAGACTATTTTAATGAGTCCAGATTCATTTGCTATATCGCTGACTGAAGGATGGCGTGGAGAAATATGCCATGGTGCCATAACAAATAAAGCAGGCGAACTTTTAGTGTATAAGATCAAAGATCCTTCTTTCCATAACTGGCTGGCGTTAGCTCTGTCAGTGAGGAATAATGAGATTTCTGATTTCCCTGTAATAAATAAAAGTTTCGATTTGTCATACTGCGGACACGATTTGTAAAATAAAAACTGTCAACAATGTTAAGAACTCTTCAAATAATGTATCACCAGGGAAAACAATTTATTCCTGATCTCAGAAATGCTAATGTACCGGGAATTTTCACCGGAAGACCTGAAATAAGCTCTGAGAAAGTTGATGAGAAGGCGCTTGTAGATTGTTGTCCTACAGGTGCAATTAATTCTGGTCCGGAATCGATTGATTTGGGAAAATGTACTTTTTGCAGAGAATGTGAGAGACTATTTCCCGGTAAGGTTCATTTTACAACCGATTACAGACTGGCTACCAATGAGAGAATCAGACTTATAATCAAAGAAGGATTAAGTGTGCCAATTACACTTAATCCTGATCTTATAAGAAAAGAGATACATAAGCTTTTCAAAGGATCACTGAAACTGCGACAGGTTTCAGCTGGGGGAGACAATAGCTGTGAACTTGAATTGAATGCCTGCGGCAATGTAAACTTTGACATGGGTAGATATGGTATTGAATTTGTAGCCTCACCACGTCATGCCGACGGAATTGTAATTACCGGGCCAGTTTCGAAGAACATGGCAGAACCTTTACAAATCACCTATGATGCAATTCCAACACCAAAAATTATAATACTTGTCGGCACAGATGCAATCAGTGGTGGTATATTTGAGGGAAGCCCTGCTATCGACAGAAAGTTCATTGAAAAAAATCATATCGACCTTTATGTACCCGGAAATCCGGTTCACCCGCTGACGTTCATTAACGGAGTGATTGATTTGCTGGGGATTTAACCCCCAAACTATGCTAGCGCGGATTTGCAATCCGTGCTAATGATTTGGGTTTTAGCTTGTGCTAGCGCGGATTTGTAATCCGTGCTAATTTTTGGGTCAATACCCCGAAGCCTGTCCATCCTTCCTCGATTCCGAAGCCCCGAACCATACCCTGTTCTTCGCATCCCACATAATAGCCTGGTAACCTCCATAACCGCCCAGGTCCCATTGTATTACATGTCCCATCGACATCAGTTTCTGAATTACCTCAGTACGGAATCCGCTTTCAAGCAGAAGAATTCCGCCATCAGTCATCTGTTGTCCTGTTGGTTCAGAAGATCCGATATGATGCATTCTTGGCGCATCACCTGCCTCCTGAAGATTCATTTTAAAATCGATCAGGTTGACCACGATCTGCACATGTCCCTGCGGCTGCATATCACCTCCCATTACTCCAAAGCTGATCCATGGCTTATTGTTTTTGGTGATAAATGCCGGTATAATAGTATGAAATGGTCTTTTACCAGGAGCATAAACATTGTTGTGCCCTTCTGCCAGACTGAACATTTCACCTCTGTCCTGCAGAACAAAACCAAGTCCGGTTGGACACATGCCCGATCCCATACCCCGGTAATTACTCTGGATAAGCGATACCATGTTACCGAATCTATCAGCTACTGTCAGGTATATTGTATTTCCGGCTTCAATTTTTCCGGCTTCGTAGATTTTTGCTGCCTTTTCACGATCTATGAGTTTGCGTCTTTCAGCTGCGTATTTTTTTGAGATCAGCTGAGATACAGGTGTTGCACTGAAAACAGGATCGGCATAGTACTTTGCACGATCTTCGAAAGCCAATTTTTTAGCCTCAGTGAAAAGATGCATATAATCGGCTGATCCAAAACCCATAGAGGCAATATCGTACCCTTCGAGGATGTTGAGCATCTGAAGAGCAGCAATCCCCTGACCATTAGGTGGCAGCTCCCAAACCTCATAGCCACGGTATGTTGTACTAACAGGTTCGACCCACTCAGAATGATGACGTGATAAATCATCATACGTGAGAAATCCACCCTGAGTCTTCATAAACGCATCAATGTCATGTGCAATGCTTCCCCTGTAAAACTCATTCCGACCACCCTTTACGATTTTTTCGAGAGTATTGGCAAGTAAAGGATTTTTAAATATTTCACCTTTCGAAGGAGCCTTTCCATTAGGCATGTAAACCTCTTTTATATTGGGATAATTTTTCAGGATTGCAGTTCCTTTGTCCATATAATAAGCAATTACTTCGGTTACAGGAAAACCTTCCCTGGCATAACTTATAGCTGGCTGAAGAATATCCTTTATTGGGAGCCGGCCAAACATTTCATGCATTTCAAACCATCCGTCTACACACCCTGGAACCGAAACAGGCAGAGGACCATAAGAAGGAATAAACTCATAGCCGTTATTCTTAAAATACTCTAATTTAAGGGAACGGGGCGATTTGCCGCTGGCATTAAGTCCATATAACTTCCCTTTATCAGCGCTCCATATTATTGCAAATAGGTCACCTCCTATACCGGCTCCTGTTGGTTCAACAACTCCAAGCAGAGCATCGGCAGCGATTGCGGCATCAATGGCATTTCCTCCTTTTTTCAGGATATCAAGTGCTGCCTGAGTTGCAAGAGGCTGACTTGTGCAAACCATACCGTTACGGGCAATTACTTCTGACCTGGTTGCAAAATCTCGGCCAGTGATACGATCCTGGGAATAAGCTGATATTGAAAGCAGGAGTGCAATTATTAGAGAAAGAATTTCTTTCATTGTGACCTTATTTTAAAATACAAAGGTACGAAAGAGGAACACTACTTTGCCATTGCAATTGTTTTTAATTCCATTAACATTTTTTCAATTGCGTATGTACCTTTGTGAAAACCTTTGTGCGACTTTGTGGTTATTCTTTTTACGAGGGACACAAAGTTCATCACGAAGTAAAACAAAGAAATTATTCATAATGATTAGAATTGTAAATAAATCGGAATCCACTTCTACTGAAACTAAGGATGAATTTAAGTATTTTGTTGACCAGTTTGAAGATATGAGGGTTCTGAAATACAAACTACCTGCTTTTGAAGAGCTTTCACTTCAGCAAAAAAAGTTTATCTATTATCTGAGTGAAGCCGCACTTTCCGGAAGAGATATCTTATGGGATCAGAACTTTAGATACAATCTTCAAATAAGAAAAACAACCGAGGCGATTATAGCGAGTTATTCTGGTGATAAAGAGAGGGCTGAATATAAATCCTTTATCACCTGGGCAAAAAGAATGTTTTTTGTGAACGGAATTCACCATCATTATTCCAGCGATAAACTTAAACCTGGTATTACAATAGAATATTTTATTTCTCTTATGAAAGGTGTTCCCTCTGAGAATCTACCATTATTGGCTGGACAATCAGTTGAAAATCTGATATCAGTTTTAGTTCCTGTTCTATTCGATGAAAAACTTTATGCGAAAAAAGTGGAGCTGAAAGCCGGTGTGGATATGATAACTGAATCAGCATCAAACTTCTATTCAGGTGTTACCCAAAAAGAGGTAGAAAAATTTTACGCATCCAAAATTATGGCTGATGATCGGCGGCCGGTTTCACATGGATTAAATTCGCAGGTTCTGAAAATTGATGGTGTTGTTGCTGAAAATGTTTATAAGTCAGGAGGAAAGTATGGAGCTGCAATTGATAAAATAGTTTTATGGCTTGAGAAGGCTATTGTGGTTGCTGAAACTGAAAATCAAAAGACTGAACTTAATCTGCTGATAGAGTTTTACAAATCAGGTGATCTGAAAGTATGGGATGAGTATAATATAGCGTGGGCAAAGAATACCGGCACGATGGTGGATTATATTAATGGGTTTATTGAGAACTATGAAGATCCATTGGGTATGAAGGCAACATGGGAATCCGTTGTGGAATACACTGATGTAGAAGCAACCAGACGAACCAGGATAATAACAGCTAATGCGCAGTGGTTTGAGGATAATTCACCTGTTCAGTCAGAATACAAGAAAGAAAAAGTTACAGGAGTAGCAGCTAAAGTAATAAATGTTGCAATGCTTGGAGGGGATTGCTATCCTGCATCTCCGCTGGGAATAAATCTTCCCAATGCAAACTGGATAAGAAAAGAAATTGGGTCCAAATCAGTTACGTTAGCCAATATCACGAAAGCCCACGATATAACTTCTCAGGGAAACGGGTTTCTTGAAGAGTTTGCAGTGGATAAGGCTGAAGTCAGCCGGATAAGAAAATACGAAACATCTGCTGATGCATTACATACCGACCTTCATGAGTGTGTTGGACATGCCAGCGGAAAACTTGGAGAAGGAACTGATCCGAACGCGCTGAAAAACTATGCATCAGCACTTGAAGAAGCAAGAGCAGATCTGTTTGCACTATATTTTATGATGGACAAAAAAATAATAGAGCTTGGCTTACTCCCAGATGAAGACGCAGCACTGGCATCGTATGATACTTATCTCCGGAATGGACTCCTGACTCAGATAGTAAGAGTCAAACCCGGAAAAGAAATAGAAGAAGCACACATGAGAAACAGATCAGCAGTTTCTCACTGGGTCTATGAAAAAGGGAAAGTGCAAAATGTAGTTGAATTTATTAAACGCGGTAATAAGACTTTTGTAAAGATCAACGATTACAGAAGGTTACAGTCTCTTTTTGGCGACTTGCTCAGAGAAGTTCAGAGAATTAAGTCTGAAGGAGATTATGAAGCAGGGCAGAGACTTATTGAAGATTTTGGGGTAAAGGTCGACCCTGTTCTGCACCACGAAATTCTTGAGCGTTATGCTAAACTTAACCTTGCTCCCTATACCGGATTTGTAAATCCGATGCTTATCCCGGCTTATGATAAGAATGGAGTAATGACTGATGTTAAGGTTGAATATGCAGAAGGTTATCTTGAACAAATGATGTACTATGGAAAGAATTATTCGTTTCTGTCTTTATAAAATCTTTATATCTCTTTAAGTTTTTTTTATACCTCCTTTATAAAACATTGGGTACTTTTGCAAGATCAATAAAATAGGAATGCCGGGTAGAACAGAAGCTTTTTCATTTAAAGAAAGATTAAAGAATACATTTATTGGTAAAGCCAAAGATGTTCAGGACAAAGCAATCTTTCATAAATTAACCTTAGTAGCATTCTTCGCCTGGATTGGACTTGGCGCTGATGGTATCTCATCATCCTGTTATGGCCCTGAAGAGGCATTCCGTAACTTGAAGGGTCATCCGAGTCTGGCGATATTTGTAGCCTTGGGCACTGTATTTACTATTTTCATTATTAGTTCCAGTTATAACCAGATTGTAAAGCTGTTTCCTCACGGAGGCGGTGGTTATCTTGTTGGCAGTAAACTTTTGTCGCCAATAGTGGGAATGATATTAGGGTGTGCCCTCATAATAGACTACGTTCTTACTATAACTCTTTCCGTATCAAGTGGTGCCGATGCATTATTTAGTTTCTTTCCGGTTGAATAACCAAGAGCATATTTATAAAATATTTATAGGTTGAATGTTTATTTTTATATAAACATTATAAAATAGGGTGCAATTTTGTATCGTAATCTTTTTAAGATATGAAAACAAAGTATTTTTTGATTTTTTTGTTCCTCACTTTATCTGCAATAACAAACATTAAGGTGAGTGCGCAATCTACTGAAGCTGCTTCTCCTTTTAAAGTAACTGCTGATCTGGTAAGTCACTATGTTTGGAGAGGTTCAATGGCAACCGGAAGTCCAACGCCCAATTTTCAGCCAACATTAGCTTTTACAAAGGGAAAGTTAGAAATTGGTATTTGGGGATCTACAGATTTTGTAGGTAGTTATAAGGAAGTGGACCCTTATGTTTCTTTAACAACCGGACAATTGAAATTTGCATTTACAGATTATAACTGGAATTTCTCGAAGGCAAACTACTTCAACTTTAAGAATAGAGAAACCGGCCACAGATTTGAAGGTACCGTTGGATTTACAGGAACAGAATCACTACCTGTAAGTATTACCTGGAATACAATGTTCTACGGTTTAGACAAGAAACCTGACGATTCGACCAAACAAGCTTTCTCAACATATATAGAGCTCGGTTACTCCAGTGGCCCTGCAAGTTTCTTTTTTGGATTTACCCCATGGGCAGGCTACTATAATAATTATGGAGTAACAACTTTTGATCCAGGAGCTGATAAAAAGGCATTTTCAGTAGTCAATATTGGTGCAAGTATTACAAAGGCGCTGAAAATCAGTGAATCTTTTTCTTTACCACTGAAAGCTACTTTAGTTATTAATCCTTCGGCTACATATTCCAGGAATGATTACATACATTTAATATTCGGAATAACATTTTGAAGAATAATATATTAATAGGAAACAAAATGAAAACAAAAATCCCAACATTCCTCATGTCCCTTTTAATTGTCCCTGTTCATTCAGAGGCGGCCGTTTCAAACAGTCCTGTAGGTTATCTTATAGGAGGAATAATAGCCTTGTTTATCCTGGGTTATTTGATATACACTTTAATGCGACCTGAAAAATTTTAAAACAAAAAAATATGAATGAAGCTATTCAATTGATCCTATTTATGGTTTTACTCGCAGTCCTGTCGCCTTTACTGGGCAAATACATGGCTAAGGTATTCATGGGTGAAAAGCATATTATGAAGCCGGTATTTGGCTGGCTTGAAAAACTGGTTTACCGCTCATCGGGTATAAAAAGCGATGAGGAAATGAACTGGAAGACCTATTTGTATGGGGTACTTATTTTTAACCTTTTTGGTTTTGCATTTTTGTTCCTTCTACAGATGATTCAGGCATATCTGCCTCTGAACACAGAAAAATTGCCCAATGTTTCATGGCATCTTTCTTTTAATACAGCAGTTAGTTTCATGACTAATACCAATTGGCAGTCATACAGCGGCGAAAATACACTAAGTTACCTGGTCCAGATGTTGGGTCTTACTGTTCAGAATTTTGTCAGTGCGGCAACCGGTATAGCAGTGGTATTGGCCCTTATACGCGGGTTGACCAGGAAAACTACTGATGCTTTGGGTAATTTTTGGGCCGATATGACCCGGAGCGTTCTTTATGTATTATTGCCACTCGCTATTATTCTTACAATGGCATTGGTAGGACAGGGTGCCGTGCAGACATTTTCGCATTATGTCAAAGCAACCACTTTACAGGGAACTGAACAGGTTATTCCACTGGGCCCGGCTGCAGCACAAAGTGCTATCAAGCAACTTGGTACCAATGGTGGCGGTTTTTTTAATGCTAATGCCGCCCATCCGTTCGAAAGCCCGACGCCTTTCACCAACTTTCTGGAAATGCTTGCCCTCCTGATTATTTCTTCAAGTTTAGTATTCACTTATGGACATTATATGAAGTCTAAACGGCAGGCGCGGGCGATATTCATTACAATGTTTATCCTTTTTTCTATTGGCCTTGCTATATCTCTATGGTCCGAGTACAGTCATAACAATGTTCTGAATATTTCGGGTAACATGGAAGGAAAAGAAACCCGTTTTGGTGTTGCAAACAGTGTGCTGTATTCTGTGGTAACTACCGATGCTTCCTGCGGAGCAGTGAACTGCATGCATGACAGCTTATCACCATTATCAGGGATGGTTTCCATGTTTAACATGATGCTTGGCGAGATCATTTTTGGTGGTGTTGGAGCGGGATTATATGGGATAATTATCTTTATCATACTTACTGTTTTTATTGCAGGACTTATGGTTGGCCGTACTCCGGAGTACCTGGGTAAAAAGATTGAAGCCTTTGAGATGAAAATGGCCATTCTGGCAGTTTTAGCTCCCAGTATCGTCATCAAATTATTTTCAGCGATTGCTTGCTCGGTACCTGCAGGATTATCAAGTCTTAATAATGCGGGGCCCCAT
>Ga0209746_1000044_pt1 | contig 62808 bp, 61 predicted proteins | sample BarGraNGADG00211_3_FD_184496 | JGI IMG/M metagenome (GOLD analysis project Ga0209746, IMG submission 184496) | Arctic peat soil microbial communities from Barrow, Alaska - Barrow Graham LP Ref core NGADG0011-211 (SPAdes) (version 2) | ecosystem: Environmental > Terrestrial > Soil > Wetlands >... | reverse complement strand
AAGCCGGTCAGCCCCGGTACGGAAATAGAACTTTCCATCGCCATGACGGCCCCCAACAAGACCGGCGAGGTGCGAGGACACTGGCGGTTGTCTACCGCAAGCGGGGCGTTCTTCGGCGACGATGTGTTCGTCCTCATCAACCTGAGCGGTGTTGCTTCTACAGTCACCAGCACAGCCGCGGCCACTGCCGCTCCCACCCAGACGGAAACGCAAACCCCATCAGCCACATTGACGCCATGAGTCGTTGATGTGAGGCGCCGAAGCTCATCCCCGCATAGGGACATCGTCCATCGTCTATGGTCATCCACGCACCGTCTCGGTATACTTCCGGAGAAATCGTTTGTTTTGCAAAAAAACAAAAAACCGAATCCTCCTGCCGCCACTGGCAGGCTTTGTAATGAAGAAGATCTCGAAGAGATCGGGGATGCCGGGGGGTATTCGTTTGTTCCTCTTTTTTTAGTGAAAACAAACGAATACCATCTGCCTTCTGCCTCCGCCTTCCATCGTCCATCGTCCATCGTCATCCATTTTGGCGTGCGAAGATATTGTATAATGGGAGCAATAAAGATTAACCTCCGCCTTAAGGGGGGAAAGCCACGCGATAGAGCCACCCGGGTTATTTGAATCTTCCGTGTCTGACTCCAATGAACATTCACTTGCTTCATTAGAAGGGAAAAAATGGATCCAAGCGCCATTGTGGCCAGCTCACTTAATAAAACTTTCAACACAAAAACGGGGCTTTGGAAGACGAAGACCAAGTCTACGATCGCTGTTGAAGACATTTCATTCAACATAGAGCGGGGAGAGTTATTCGGTCTGCTCGGACCAAACGGCGCCGGCAAGACCACCACCGTCAAGATGCTCACCACCTTACTGCTGCCCACAGGCGGGACCGCTGAAATTCTTGGTCTGGACGTGGTCCGCCAGACCGCAGAAGTGCGGCGCCACATCGGTTTTGCTTTCAGTGGCAGCCGCGGGCTGTATAACCGGTTGACTGCCATCCAAAACCTGAAGTACTTTGCCGAGCTGTACGCTCTGGACCCGGCAATCACACGCAAACGCATCCCCGAACTGCTTGAACTCGTCGGGTTGAGCCAACGCGGCGATGACCGCGTGGAAACCTATTCCAGTGGCATGGTCCAACGGCTGCACCTGGCGCGCGCTCTGCTGCATGACCCCGAAGTCCTCTTTTTGGATGAACCCACCGTCGGTATCGACCCGGTCGGTGCGCGTGAACTGCGCCAGACCATCAAGAACCTGATCTCCCTGGGCAAGACCATCCTGCTGACCACTCATTACATGGCCGAAGCCGAATAGTTGTGTCACCGCATCGCCATCATCAATAAAGGCCGCATCGTTGCCCTGGATAGCCCGGATGCTCTGAAGCGGCGCATCAGCGGAGATTCGGTGATCGAAGCAACCATCCAGACCGCCCAGGCGCACATATTAATGGACCGGCTGCGTATTCTGGATGGCAAAACAGTGGTTGAGCTGAAAAACTCGACCGAACCCGAAAAATTATGTATTCGCACCCCTGAACCGGCGCGCGTGCTCGAGTTGCTTTCGCCATATCTAAATCCCCAATACATCCAGGGGTTGGAAGTGCGCAATCAGACCCTTGAAGATGTCTACATCACCATTATTCAGGGAGAGAAGGAATGAGCCGCCTGCGCTGGGGTTTGATCAAACGACAGATGGTCGTGCAGCTGCAAGTGGCCACCCTGAATTTATATTCTCTGGGCTTGTTTGTAATCCAACCGGCCGTTTTCATTGCCGTGGGCATGCTGCTATCCCATGCAGCTGGAAATGCCATGCCCGATCTCGTCTACAGTGTGGTTGGCGGCGGCATCATGGGCATGTGGAGCGGTCTCGTTTTTTCCTCCACCTACGATATTGCCGGCGACCGCTATAACGGCATGTTGGAGTTGATCGTCGGCAGCCCGACCTCGCTGGCCACCGTCGAGGCTATCCGCACCTTGACCAATGTACTTTCCGGGCTGTTCAGCCTGAGCCTGGCCTTCATCACTTCCCTGGCTATCTTTGGCTACTCGCTCCACGGCGTGAACTTCTGGGGAGCCGGCATTTCGCTGCTTCTGCTTTTATTTGCCATGTGGTGCATGGGCGTCTTTCTGGCCAATTTTATTGCCTGGTCCCGCATTTCTACTTGGTTTGTCGATTATCTTGAAATGCCGATCGCCTTTTTATGCGGATTCATGTACCCCATCCGGGTGCTGCCGGGCTGGTTGCAAATACTCTCGGGCGCGATCCCCATCCGTTGGGCATTACAAGCCATGAATGAAAGCTTGCTCGGTAATCGTGACCTGACCTTCCTGGCCACCCATTGGGCGATTGCCATTGGCATCTCACTGATCTTTTTAGCCATCACACGCTGGTTGCAGGTCAAAGTGCATGACAGCATACGCCTCAGCGGGGAATTGAGTTCGATATGATCCAGTCACTGGTCCATTCGCTGCGCGTCTATCTGGCCGAAGCCTGGCTCTCATACCACGGGCGCTTTGCCATCACTTCACCCTTCGGGTATATTGCATCCAAGCTGGGTTTTCCCTTCTTTCTTATGCTCTTTTTCATCTTCATGGGCAAATTTGTGGGGTATACCAACCCCTTGTATATCGTAATTGGCAACGTTCTGCTCATCCCGGCAGCCAACGGCCTTGGCGGTGTGACCTTGGCCATTAGAGATGAACGCCAGTGGGGTACTCTTTCTTATGTTCTGGGGAGCCCGGCACCGCGTATGCCCATTTTCCTGGGACGGGCTTTTTATTACATTTTGGATGGTTTTGTGACTGCCCTGCTTGGCCTCGCCATTGCCGCGGGCATTTTCCACCTTGACCTTTCGCAGGTCAATTTTTTGCTGCTGATGGTGTGCATTTTCCTGGTTGCGGTAACCTCTAGCGGGCTTGGCTTTCTCTTCGGTAGCATTTCGCTTGTCTCACGCGATGGCTGGATGATTACGACCACATTCATCTCCGCACTTTATATCCTGGTAGGCGTCAACTTCCCGATTGAATCGCTGCCGGTTGTGCTGCAAAAGGTTGCCTACGTCTTGCCGCTCACCCGCGGCATCATGGCCGCCCGTTTAGCCTTGGATGGCGCCGGCTGGAACGCGATCAGCCGCCTGGTCGCCGGTGAAGTATTGGTGGGTGCAATCTATATCCTTGCCGGATACCTGTGCTTCCGCCTCATCGAGAAGCGCAGCATGGCCTCCGGTACACTGGATGCAATCTGACAACTCCCCAGCCCAAAAAGGTGTGGGTTCTGGCGATCCATCAAACTTGCTGGGGCGAGGTCTCCTGACTCGCACCAGCAAATGAACGCAGGTCTCCCCTGCCCGGCAATCTCTCCGCCTGGTACTTTCCACAAATTGGCGGTCAATTCGGTCTGGACAGATTCCCTGCCGTGCTGTAAAATAATGCGCCGTGAAATTGTATTAATATTTGGAGGAAGTAAGTGGCTAATATCAAGTCTCAAATCAAACGTAATCGACAGAATGACAAGCATCGTCTGCGCAACCGCGTCTACCGCGGCGAAGCCCGCATCGCTGTCAGGAATGCCCTCACCACCATCGAGGAAGGCACCCCTGAATCGAAAGCTGCTCTCTTGGAAGCCATCAGCGCCCTGGACAAGGCTGCCGAACAAGGCGTGATCCACAAGAATAACGCTGCCCGACGCAAGAGCCGCCTGATGAAGGCCTTCGCAAAGATGGAACCGGTCAAGGTGGAAGCTGGGCCTGCGGCATTGGAACCGGTCCTCGAGGCCGTACCTGCCAAGAAGAGGGCTGGCCTGCGCACAGCGTCCCCGAAGGGGAAAACGGCTGCTAAGAAGGTGGAAGAGTCCAAGGCTGAAGCCGCGGCAGAATCCAAGGCCAAACCAAAGACAGCGTCCCCAAAGGGGAAGAAACCGGCAGCCAAGAAGGCCGAAACCAAGAAACCGGAAACAAAGAAGCCGGAAACAAAGAAGAAAACCACCACCTCGACATCGTCCCCGAAGGGGAAAAAGCCTGCTGCGAAGAAATAGTCCTGAGTTCGCGGCTTGCAAAAATCTTGAGCGGGAGCGCCCGGAACGACGGGCCTCCCGTTTATGTTATCAGGTGCGGCAGATGATATAATTTCCGGCGCGAGAGATCATGTTTCAAACTGAACAACAAATCATCGAAGCCAATATCAAAACCTTCTGCACAGCGAATGGGATTCCCCTGGCTGCGCTGGAATGGAAGCCGATTCCCTTCAGCGGGGAGTGGGGGTTCTCCACGTCCTTTTTTGGCACAGCGGCCGCCGAGGCGCGCCTTGGGAAAAAAGTTGTCGTTGCCCAGCGCGCCCAGGAAATTGCCGAACAGGTCAAACGACAAATTGACGTGCCGGGCCTCAGCCATATCGAAGCAGTCAAGGGTTATCTCAACCTGTATTTCGACACCCGGGAATATACCCGCCGCGTCGTGGATACCGTGCTGGAACAGAAAAACTGCTTCGGGTCCGGGCCCGCCACCGGTCAGCGCGTCATGATCGAGTTTTCCCAACCCAACACGCATAAGGCCTTCCACGTCGGGCATCTGCGCGGCACCATCCTGGGCGACGCCATTTGCCGCATCCTGGAATTCGCCGGGAACGATGTGGTGCGCGCCAACTATCCCGGCGACATGGGCATGCACGTCATCAAGTGGCTGTGGGGCTACCTGAAGTTCCACAACGGCGAAGAACCCGCCACGGACATCACCAGGTGGATGGGCGAGGTTTACGCCGAGGCTGCCCACCGGATTGAAGAGAATCCTGACCTGGAAGCGGAATTACGCAGCCTTTACGCCCGCTGGGACCAGCGCGACCCGGAAATTGTGGCGCTGTGGGAGCGCACCCGCGAGTGGTCGCTGGAAGGCTTCCGCCAGATGTACGCCGCCCTCGACGTGCATTTTGATGTGTACTACTTCAACAGCCAGGAAGAAAAGCCGGGCAAGGAAATGGTGGAGGAACTCGTCCGCCGCGGCATCGCCACCGACGAACGTGCGCAAGGCGGGGCGGTGATCGTCAAAATTGACGAAGTGCTGGGCTTGGATAAAGAACAGTTCCGCACCGCGGTCGTCCTGCGCTCGGACGGGACCGCTCTCTACGCCACCGAGGACCTGGCACTGGCGTTGCACAAATTCCGCGATTACCCCGACCTGGCGAAATCCGTCTACGTGGTGGACGTGCGTCAGAGCCTGCATTTTACGCAGGTATTCAAGATCCTGGAAATTGCCTGGCACGCCCAGGCGCAGAAATGCAGCCATGTGTCGTACGAACTGGTGACCCTGCCCGGGAACGTGGTTATCTCCTCCCGTGAAGGGACGGTGGTGCTGTTGGAAGATCTGCTGCGGGAGGCCACGACCCGCGCCAGGGCAGAAGCCCACAAGAAGAACCCTTCGCTGACCGAGGCACAGCTCGAAAACGTGGCGAAAGCCGTCGGGCTGGGCGCCCTCAAGTATCCCATTCTGGCGCGCGAGAATACGAAAATGGTCACCTTCGATTGGCAGACGGCGCTGGATTTCAACGGGCAGGCCGCACCCTACATCCAGTACGCGCATGTGCGCTGCAACTCGATTTTGCGGAAGGCTGGCGGCTTGCCTGACGTTGGCCGTTCGACTTTCGACTATGAACTGAACCCTGCTGAAATCCAATTGATAGATATGATCTCCCGCTTCCCCGGTGAAGTGCAGAGGGCCGCGGCAGAGTACAAGCCGCTCGCCATTGCCAGCATCGCTTATGATATCGCCAAAACATTCGCCGGATTCTACGATGCCTGCCCGGTCATGCAGGCCGAGCCGCAGGTCCGTGCGGCACGCCTGCGCCTGGTCGCCGCGACCAGGCAGACATTAGCCAATTCTTTGGCGCTTTTGGGCATCACTGCCCCGGAGGTCATGTAATCAGGGATTTAGGGATCAGGTATCCGAATGGTCCAAATCCCTAATTACCTTGTTACCTAATCCCTTTTCGTTACCTAATCCCTGTTCAAGGAGAACCTATGCCAACCCGCACTCTGATCATGGGCGCCGCTGGGCGCGACTTCCACAACTTCAATGTCTATTTCCGTGACAACAAAGACTATGAAGTGGTGGCTTTTACTGCGACCCAGATCCCCGACATCGCAGGCCGCACTTATCCGCAGGAACTGGCCGGGAAACTTTATCCGAAAGGCATCCCGATCTATGCTGAGACCGACCTGCTGAAACTCATTAAGGATTTAAAGGTGGACCAGGTCATCTTCGCTTACTCGGATGTGCCGCACGAAGTGGTCATGCACAAGGCTTCGATGGTGCTGGCCGCCGGGCCCGACTTCCGCCTGATGGGCGAGTGGTCCACCAAGATCAAGTCGACAAAGCCGGTCGTTTCGATTTGCGCCGTGCGCACCGGGGCGGGCAAGAGCCAGACCACACGGCGCGTCTCGCTCATACTGCGCAGCATGGGCTTCAAAGTGGCGGCCATCCGCCACCCGATGCCCTATGGTGACCTGGTCAAGCAGGAAGTCCAGCGCTTCGCCACCTACGCCGACCTCGATAAGCATGAGTGCACCATCGAGGAGCGCGAGGAATACGAACCCCACATCGACAACGGCGTCATCGTCTATGCCGGTGTGGACTACGAGAAGATCCTGCGCGCTGCCGAGAAGGAAGTGGACATCGTCCTGTGGGACGGCGGCAACAACGACTTCTCGTTCTACGTCTCGGACCTGAAAATCGTGGTGGCTGACCCGCACCGCCCCGGGCACGAGAGCACCTACCACCCCGGCGAGGTCAACAGCCGCGACGCGGATGTCATCGTCATCAACAAGGTTGACACTGCCGACCCGCAGGCTGTCATCAAAGTGCGCGAGAACCTACGCCTGCTGAACCCCAGGGCCACCGTCATCGAAGCCGCCTCTCCGCTCTTCGTGGACAACCCCGGCGCCATTTTTGGCAAGCGCGTCCTGGTCATCGAAGACGGCCCGACCCTGACCCACGGCGAGATGGCCTACGGCGCTGGCTACGTGGCCGCCAAACGCTTTGGCGCCAAAGAGATCGTGGACCCGCGCCCGTTCGCGGTCAAGTCCATTGCCGAGACCTACAAGAAGTACCCCAAGACCGGCCCCATCCTGCCCGCCATGGGCTACGGCGAAGCGCAGACCAGAGACCTGGAAGCCACCATCAACGCATCTGACGTGGACCTGGTCATCATCGGCACGCCGATCGACCTGACCCGCATCATCAAGATCAACAAGCCCTCGCAGCGCGTGCGCTACGAGCTGCAGGAGATCGGCAAGCCGACCCTGGAGGACATTCTCAAGGCGAAGTTCGGGAAGAAGAAATAACCTGTTGGCAAGTGACCGTCACCTTCTAGGTGACGGTCACTTTTGTTCTGTCCATAGTACGGTATAATCCCCGTCCCTTCATCTCCAGCAAGACGTTGTTAAACGTATTAGACCGAAAAGAAATGTGAGACTTTTATGTTCATAGACCAGGCAGAAATCCTCGTACAATCCGGCAAAGGCGGCGATGGGATGGTCCATTTCCATCGCGAAAAATATGTCCCGCGTGGCGGGCCAGACGGCGGCGATGGCGGGCGCGGCGGGAGCGTTATTCTCGAAGTGCGCCCCACGCTCAACACGCTGGCGGCTTTCCGTCATACGGCACGTTACGCCGCGGAGGAAGGCAAAGGCGGCGGCACGAACAACAAGTTCGGTAAATCCGCTGCCGACCTGATCGTACTCGTCCCGCCCGGCACGGTAGTCTACGACGCTGCCACCGGAGACCTGATCGGCGACCTGACCGCACCCGACCAGCGTTTGCTGGTCTGCAAGGGTGGGCGCGGCGGGCGCGGCAATCCCCATTTCAAGAGTTCCATCAACCAGATCCCGCGCACCGCCGAACGCGGTGAACCGGGCGAAGAGAAGCGTCTGCGTCTTGAACTCAAACTCATCGCCGACATCGGTATCGTCGGTGTGCCCAACGCCGGCAAGTCCACCCTGCTGTCAGTCCTGACCAACGCGAAGCCAAAAATTGCCCCGTACCCGTTCACGACCCTCGAACCGAACCTGGGCGTGGCAGAAGTGGACGCCGAGACGACCGTCGTGCTGGCCGACATCCCTGGCCTGGTGGAAGGCGCCGCGCAGGGCGTGGGGCTGGGACATGACTTCCTGCGCCACATCCAGCGGACCCGGGTGCTTATCCACATTCTGGACGGCCTGGCCGACGATCCGCTGGAGGATTTCGCACAGACCAACACCGAACTGGGACTCTTCGACCCGCACCTGGCTAAGAAGCCGCAGATTGTGGCCCTGAACAAGATAGACCAGCCCGAGGTCCAGGAACGCTGGCCGAAGATCAAGAAAGAACTCAAGAAGCGCGGCTACGCCTCCATGGCCATCTCCGCCCTGGCTCGCACCGAGGTGCGCGATTTGCTGCTCAAAGCCGCCGCCACGCTGGCTGAGACGCCCGCACCGGAGGAAGTCGAACCGCCCATGCCGGTCTATCGTCCTGTCGAAGACCCGCGTACCTTCACCATTCTGCGCGAACCGGACGGCTATCGCGTCAAATCGGTATCCATAGAACGCGCTGCCGAAATGACTCCCTGGGACCAGTCCGGGTCAGTGCGCCGCTTCCAGAAACTGATGGAACGTCTCGGTGTGGATAAGGCGCTCCGGGAAGCCGGTGCGCAGGAGGGGGATACGGTCTATATCGGGGAGTATGAGTTGGAGTATCAGGAATAAGAATTGAAGGCGACCAGGCAGGTCGCCTTCAATTTTGAGATTTCCTAACCACGGAATTATCTACAATACAAGCATGATCCCCAGAATCACCTCAGACACGACGCTGATGAGGTTCGACGACATTATGGATTTATCCATGACCATTGAAACGGTTCTTACAGCGGCGATCACGAAATAGACGATTCCCAGGGTTTGGTAGGCAGCTGGTGCGTTCAGGAGAAGGGGGGCCAGACCAAGTCCGACGAAAGTGCCACCCATCACTGCCCGCAACTCGGTCACGCCGCGTGGACCGGTAACATCCAGCCCGGTGAAACCTTTGATGGCGCGCGGACGGATCATGGAATAAAGGCCAAAAGCAATTGTGAAGAAGACGGCACTGATTCTTAAAACTGTCATAAGAGTCATTGCCGGTCGCCCTTCAAAAAGTGGTTCCAGTCTCCGCGGCTGGTTTGAAGGGCGATGAAGGTGTAGAGCGATCCTGCCCAGAAACCCATCGTCATCATCAACACAACCCAGAAAATGGAGCGTAACAATGACTTTTCCAGATAGACGATCCATCCCGAGAAAAGGGCGAAGCCGACATACAGGTCCACAAGCGAAACGACACCCCACGGCATGGCTAGGAGTTTGGTACCTTCGCTGGAGAAATTGCCCATGGTGAAAGCATAGATCAGGATTCCGGTCATAGCCAGAAGGCCGAGCAGGGAAATAACTTTAGCGATTTTCATATTAATCTCCTTCTTGAAATCTTATGATTTCCTGCGTGGAAACCATGGAATGAACGCGCTCGTTTTCTCAGTATATTCCTTGTAACCGGGCCGTGTTTCCAGCGTCTTTTCCAACAAGGTAACGCCTGAGACGCGCATTAGCAGGGTGGTCATTAGGATCGGGCTGAAGACGGTCCACCAGGCTCCGGCGGCAGTTGCGATGAGGAAATAGCCCCACCATTGCGCTGCATCCCCAAAATAGTTGGGATGGCGGGTGTAACGCCAGACGCCGCGCTCCATCACTTTGCCCTTGTTGGCCGGGTTTGCCTTGAAGTGAGCCAGCTGCAGGTCCCCGGCGAATTCAAAGAAAAAGCCGATTGCCCACAGGACGCTTCCGAAAACATCGAGAGCAGTTAACTGGTTCGGAAGGGAGCGGGTTTGTGCAGCTAACAGAGGCGTGGAAATGATCCACAACAGCAGCCCCTGAAGCAAAAAAACCTGGAAGAAACTTTTCCACCACCATCGGTTCCCGGATTCCTGGCGCCATTTTTGGTAACGGAAGTCTTCTGGTTTACCCCAGTTGCGCCACAGGATATATAGCGACAGCCGGAATCCCCAGAGGGTAGTCAGGATGGCCAGGATGAGTTTCCGGGTCATGAACCCGTCTGGCGTCAATGTAAAATAGACCCAGGCCAGGATCACAAAGCCTGTGCCCCAGAAAATATCCACAATGCTGGAGTTTTTCAAAAGCAAACTGATGATCCAAAGGGCGGTCATCAGGCCCAGCGTGACAAGCCCGGCTATTGTGTAGAGTTCAAGAAATGTCATATGATCAGGTCCTTTATGCTTTTTGGGATATACAGGCGAAACCGATCACGCCTGGTCCGATATGGGCTCCCAATACGGGGGTAATCTCTTCGAATAAAATATTTCCATCCGGCAAGGGAGGCTTGATTCCATCCAGCAGCGTCCTGGCCTGGTCTGCAGCGTGGGAGTGCAAGATGGCAACCTGTTCGAATGGGCCGGCTTCTTTCAACAATTCGAACAAGCGCTTGAGAGCTTTTTTACGCGTCCTTACCCGTTCAGCAGTTGGATTGCCATCGAACATTTTCAGCAAGGGTTTGATTTGCAGCAATTCCACGAGTCTTGAAATGGCGGAGTTCATGCGCCTGCTACGCCGCAGGAATTCGAGGGTATCGAGCGCGGCAAAGACATGCGTACGGAAAATCTGATCATTAAGCATTTCGATGATCTCCAGAATTGATTTTCCCTGCGCGGCGGCTTTCGCAGCGGTCAGGACCTCGAAGCCTGTCCCCAGGCTCAACTGGCGTGAGTCGAAGACCGTCACGGGCACAACGCTTGTTTCCCGGGCAGCCTGGCGGGATATATCCACAGTGCCGCTGAGTTTGATTGAGATGTGAATGGAAAGGATTTCGGTTGCGCCTTCAGATGCCAGACGTTCATACACCTGGCGGAAAATATCTGGTCCAGGCGCGGCAGTGGTAGGCGAGGGATGGAATTGAGGCAGTCGTTCGTAAAATTCCTGCCGTGAGAGATCAATTCCATCCCGATATTCCTGTTCACCGACGATAATAAACATCGGTATCACTGTAATATTATGCATCTTGATGAGCTCACTGGGCAGGTCACAGGTGCTATCAGTCACGATTTTGATGGTCATTTTTCAACCTGTTGAATTAATGAAACAAGATTCGTCAAACCGTCCTGGATGGACGCGCCCAGGTAAATCCCAGGCACCATTCCCTGCAATTCCGGCTGGACGACAAATGCCCGCCCACCGAAAGCGATGAGGGGGTGGTTGCCCTCCTGTTTGATCCATTGCGGCCAATCGACCAGTGCCCGCGCCGGTTCTTCGCCCATGGCCACCAGCACAACTGCCGAGGGATGAATATTGTCAATTAATTTCGCCAGGTCGTGGAAGGGTACATTCTGGCCGAGATACGCCACCGGCCAGCCCTGACGGCGCAAGAGCATGCCCAGCATCAGCAGACTTCCCTCGTGCCATTCACCTGGAGCGCAGGCGAGGACAATCTGGTTACCGGATCTGGGAGTTGGCCCGGTCACCATCCACATCAGCAGGCGGTGACGCAGGAAGTTACTCGCCAGGTGCTCGGTGACGACGGTGATATGTCCCTGCTCCCAACCTTCGCCAATGGCATTCAATACTGGGCCAATGACGTCCAGGGTCAGGTCTTCGGGGGAGTAAAAGGCCAGCATCTCTCCCATTAACTGATCTGCGTGCGGCAGGTCGTGGTGGGTGAGTGCCTCCAGGAGCGATTCGCGCAGGGACAGGGAGGCGGCTGGGTCGGGTTCTGACCTTGAGCTTGCTTTGAGTTCAACGGGCAGGTATAGGTGTCCGTCCGCTTCAAGGGCGCGAACTGCAACCACCGCCCGGCTGACGGTCAGTCCCGAATCCAACTGAGATTTGACCCACCGCAGGCGGGTAATGTCTTTTTCTGAATACAGGCGGTGCCCGCCCGCAGTGCGCGCCGCGGACGGGAATCCATAGCGTCGTTCCCAGGCGTGCAGAGTGGCGATAGGTACGCCAGTGACACGGGTGACCACGCCGATGTTGTAGAGGGGGGAAGTTGAACCAAGTTTATCCATAAATGATATCTCTTTGATTAACCAGATAAATTTTACTATTTATGGATGTATTTGTCAAGGAAATCTATACAACAACTTGACAAAAACCATACAATCATATATAATATCGCTAAATTAGACCAAATAAGGAATAATATATGAAAATGATTTCTTCAATCAATCCCCTTGACAATCCCCGCAGTGCCAAAATCGCCCTGTGGGGTGGTATTACTTTCAGCCTGGCTTTCACTGCGCTCATATGGTGGGCGGGACAGCGGCTCGCCTCCATCCCGCACCTGCCAGATCAGGGTGTGGCCTGGTATTACTGGAAACTAGCCACCCCGACCTTTTGGTCGCATTTCACCGCCTGGATGTTTTATGCCCTGCATCAGGTCACTCTCTGGAGCCTGATCTTCTACGCCCAGACGCGGGTCAAGAACTATAGCACCGGCCTGCATCCGGTGAATCTGGTGGCGCTCGAGGCGAACATCTTCTTCGTTCTGTTGCACTTTGTCCAGACACAGTTCTGGTATGACGGATTGGCGCAGGATGTGTCCATCTTTACATCGCAGGGCTCGGTCATCCTGATGCTGGTTGCCATCCTGCTTATGGAGAACAAGCGCCGCGGTCTGTTCTGGGGTAAAAAAATGCCGCTGGGGAAGCGCGTCCTGTCCTTTGTGCGCAAGTACCACGGATATCTTTTCGCATGGGCTACGGTTTATACTTTCTGGTATCATCCGATGGAGAATACTGTCGGACACCTGATCGGTTTCTTCTACATGTTCCTACTGCTCCTGCAAGGGAGCCTGTTCCTGACCCGCATCCATGTCAACAAGTATTGGATGGTGGTTCAAGAGGTGACGGTGGCCATCCACGGCACTCTGGTGGCGATCATGCAAGGCAACGGCATCTGGCCTATGTTCGCCTTCGGCTTCGCCGGGATTTTCATCCTGACCCAGATGCACGGACTCAGCCTGCCGCGCTGGCAGAAGTGGGTCTTTACCGGATTGTTCGTAGGTGGTGCGCTGCTCGTATATTTCAGTCGAGGTTGGGTACAACTTAACGAGATTTTGCGCATCCCTATGATTGAATATCTGCTGGTATTCGTGCTGGCCGGTCTGGTAGCACTAGGTATCTGGATTGTAGACCGTTTCCGCAAGGTTCCAGGGGCTGCTGTAGAATTGATTTCTGAAAAATAACATTGAAGGATTTGAAATGAAAAAACTCGAAGGGAAAGTCGCTGTCATCACTGGAGCCAGCCGCGGTCTGGGAAAGGCAATCGCCCAACTTTTCGCCCGTGAAGGTGCAAAAGTGGTACTTTCAGGCCGGACTAAAAATGATATCGAACAGAACACCGCAGACCTGCGGATGGAGGGGCTGGAGGCAGCGGCTTTTGTCTGCGATGTCTCGGAGAGGAAACAAGTCGAGGGTCTTGCGCGTTTTGCGATACAAAAATACGGCGGCTTTGATATCTGGGTCAATAACGCCGGCATCGCCGGTCCCTATGGTGCGACTCTCGAACTGTCACCTGACCAGTTCCTGTCTGTCATGCGGACGAACATGTTCGGCGATTATTATGGCTCGGTGATTGCAATGCGCCATTTCCTTCCACGCAAAACCGGGAAACTCATTAACATCCTAGGCGCGGGGTCGAAGAAGCCGGCGCCCAACCAGAACGCCTACGGTTCGACCAAGGCCTGGATCCGGGTCTTCACGCTGGCACTGGCGGAAGAGTACAAGCATAGCGGAATAGGCGTGTACGCTTTGCAGCCCGGCCTGATGGACACCGACCTTCTAACCGAGATTATCACCTTCGAGCCATACGAAAAGCGACTGCGCAGCTTTATGCCCTTCCTGATCCGCGCCGCCGGAAAGAAACCGGGGGTCCCGGCCCGCAAAGCACTCTGGCTGGCATCCTGCGCTACTGATGGTAGAACCGGACTAGACATCAGCGTTGGCTCAAGCGTAACTTTTCTTGCCGGGACCTTGCGCGAAGGCCTGCAGAGGTTGTTCCGCATCCCGGCCCGTCCGGTTGAAATGAAAATCAAAATCATACCCTCGGCCTTTGTGCCGTTGGAAAGGGAGAAGTAATTGTGAAAACTGCTCGTCTGATCAACATCTTTATTGTTGTCTTTGTTGACTTGCTCGGCTTCAGTCTGATCCTGCCGCTGTTGCCATATTATGCGCAAAAATTTGGTGCAACACCGGCGATCATTGGCCTGCTGACTGCTTCCTATGCAGCTGCTTCGCTGGTTGGCGCTCCATTAATGGGCCGACTCTCGGACCGGTTCGGTCGCCGCCTCATTCTGCTGCTTAGTGTAGCCGGGACGTTCGTTGGCTTTCTGCTGCTGGCTTTTGCCGAACCCATCGGAACCAGCCTGGCTAGCCTGGCAGCCTCGACCGCCATCAATGTTTTTGTACTGGGCGTCTTATTTCTGAGCCGCAGTGTGGACGGGTTGACAGGCGGCAATATTACGGTGGCGCAGGCTTACATCTCCGACATTACTGACGAGAAGAACCGGGCTAGGGGCCTGGGATTGATCGGCGCGGCCTTTGGTCTTGGTTTCATCATCGGACCGGCAGTCGGCGGCCTGCTCAGTAAATTTGGATACAGCGTCCCGGCGTTGGTCGCCGCGGGGCTTTCGTTCCTGAACCTGATCTCAATCTTCTTCTTCCTGCCCGAGTCACTGACAGTGGAACGCCGTCTTGCCATTCGTGGGCAAAAACGACCTCCGTTCACGCTCAGGGCCTTGGGCAAAGCGCTTAACCGCCCCAAGGTCGGTCCGCTGCTGCACATCCGTTTCTTCTTTGGACTGGCGTTTTCCATGTTCCAATCCATCTTTTCATTGTATGCAGCGTATAAACTGAATCTTACCCCCCAAACGACCGGCTACGTGCTGGCCTATGTAGGCTTCCTTTCGGTGCTGGTTCAGGGCGTCGTGGTGGGTTTGGTGACCAAACGTTTCAAGGAAAACGCCATCATTATCACCAGCATGTGGTTGATGGTATTCGGGCTAGCGGGGTGGGCAATTACCCCGAACCTGCCGATTCTGCTGGTGGTCATGCTGCCCCTGTCGCTGGGTGGTGGTATGCTGAACACGGTCATCAACAGCGCCATAACCAAAGCGGTCACCCGCGAAGAGATCGGTGGGACGCTGGGGATTTCCACTTCACTGGAGAGCGTTTCGCGTGTAATCGCACCCTCCGCGGGTGGATTTCTGCTCCAAAACCTGGGCGCCTGGGCTCCAGGCGTGGTCAGTGCAGCCCTGATGCTCTGGGCGGTGTATTTTGCCTATCGGCGAATCATCCTGGCAAAAGTTCCGGTCATTACCCCCGCCGCGGAGACAGCCAATGGCTGAAAAGCAACGTCTCTCCGCCTTTACCCGGATCCTTCTGGTGTTCCTCGGCCTGCTGGCTGTGCTTGCGATCGGCTTTGTGATCTGGGGTTTGACTCCGGCCAAACCGATGGCCGAGGCACTGACCGCGCTCCAGCTCGATTCGGCGGTGACGGTTGAGACCGGCAAATGGCTGGTCCTAGCCCCGCAGGCATCCCGGCCGACGACCGGTTTTATTATCTATCCTGGCGGCCGCGTGGACTATCGCGCCTACGCTCCTGCTGCACACCAAATCGCCGCACAGGGCAACCTGGTGGTGATCGTCCATGTGCCGCTCAACCTGGCAGTCTTCAACCCGGGCGCGGCCGCTGAAGTGATCGCTGCCTACCCGGAGATCTTGCATTGGGCGGTGGGTGGGCACTCGCTTGGAGGTTCCATGGCTGCCAATTATGTCCATTCGCATCCGGGTACAGTCCAGGGACTGGTCCTGTGGGCTTCCTATCCCGCCGGCAGCGATGATCTGTCCTCAAGTGGGCTGAAGGTCCTATCCATCTCTGGTACCCTAGATGGTCTGTCCACACCCACCAAGATCGAGGCTTCCCGCGTATTACTCCCTGCTGACACAATCTTCGTCCCCATTGAGGGTGGTGACCATGCCCAGTTTGGCTGGTATGGTCCGCAATCGGGCGATAATCCTGCTACAATCTCAAGGGAAGACCAGCAAAACCAGATTGTCCAGGCAACCCTGGAATTTCTGATTGGTTTGAAATAAGAGGCATTATGGATGTATTGGATCAATTTTCGCGGCAGCAATACCTGAACCTGGAAACTTTCCGCAGGAGCGGTGAGGGTATGAAAACCCCCGTCTGGTTTGTGCAGGAAGGGAAGGCCCTTTATGTCAGCACGATGGCGAACTCGGGCAAGGTCAAGCGCATCCGCAACAACGGAGGGGTAAACGTGGCTGCCTGCAAAATGAACGGGAAAGTAAGCGGGGCGTGGGTTCCGGCTCGGGCGTGCGAGATCACCGATCCGGAAATTGGCACGAAAGTGAACCGGATGCTCGAAAAGAAATATGGTCTAATGAAAAAACTCTTTGACCGTCAACGCACCCAAAAGGGTGCGAAAGACACCCTCTTGGAGATCAAGTTGATTGAATAGGAAATGATTATGAAAAACACCCTTAGTCAAATTATTGTAGTTGTTGTCATCCTGGCTACCATCACTATCAACATTCTGGCCGATGCCCTGCCGATCAATGGGCTGAACACTGGTCGGATCTCGGATACCTTCCAGGTCTATTTTGTCCCGGCCGGGTATGTCTTCGCAATCTGGGGCCTGATCTACATCGGTATGCTGGCCTATGCTGTCTACCAGGCTTTGCCGGCGCAGAAAGGTAATCCGCGCCTGCAAGCGACCGGTTGGTGGATCGTTCTCGGCGGGTTTGCCAACTGCATGTGGATCTTCCTGTGGCACTACGAACAATTCGTTGGAACTCTGACCGCCATGCTGGTCCTGCTTGCATCCCTTATCGCCACCTACCTGCGCCTGGGTATTGGTGAGACGACGGTTTCGAAGTCCGAGACCTGGGCCGTGCGCATTCCCTTCAGTATTTACCTGGGCTGGATCACGGTTGCCACGGTTGCCAATGTAACCGATGTGCTGGATTATCTGAAATGGAACGCTTTCGGGATTGCGGCACAAACCTGGTTCCTGGTTATCCTTGTGGCTGTCCTGGCGATTTCAACCCTGATCAGTGTGACCCGCCGGGACGTGGCTTATATTCTGGTCATCCTATGGGCACTGGTCGGGATTGGCTACAAGTTTTCTGCCGAGCCGTTCATATGGATCGCCTCGCTTACCACAGCCCTGCTCGTGATACTTGGCTTGCTCTACAGCCTGTTACGGTGGAAGGCCGCGCAAAAAAAGTTAATATGAAAAAATTCTGGCGCATTCTGCTGATCATCTTGACCAGCCTGTTGATCACCGTACTGGTTGGGCCATTGCTCGTCCCGGTCCCGTCGTTGACCGACACTCTCCCGCCTGAACAATTGGCCGACCCCGACAGCCAGTTCATTGAGATCAATGGGCTGTCCGTCCATGTCAAGACAATCGGACATGGTGAGCCGGTATTCGTGCTCCTGCACGGCTTCGGGGCCAGCTTATTTTCATGGCATGCCGTTATGGAACCTTTAAGTCAGTACGGAACTGTCATCGCCTACGACCGTCCGGCCTTTGGCCTCACCGAGCGCCCGATGACCTGGACGGGCGAAAATCCCTACAGCCCGCTGGCCAGCGTGGACCTATTGCTCGGCCTGCTCGACCACTTCAACGTCCAGAGAGCCATCCTAGTCGGCAACTCGGCGGGTGTGGCGGTCTCAATGCAGTACACTCTCCAGCATCCGAATCGCGTCCAGGCGCTCATATTGGTGGACCCGGCGGTCTATGAAGGTGACGGTGGACCGTCCTGGCTGCGCCCGTTCTATACGACGCCGCAGTTGAACCATCTCGGCCCATTGATCGTCCGCTCGATCCAGAGCAGCGGTATTGACCTCATAAAAATGGCCTGGTACGATCCTTCGAAGATCACCCCGGAAACCATGACCGGCTACACCAAACCGCTGCGGGCCGATAACTGGGACCGCGCCCTGTGGTATTTCACAGCCGCCAGCCAGCCCTCCGGCCTGCCCGAACGCTTGAGCGAGTTCACCCTGCCGGTGCTGGTCATCACTGGCGACACCGATAAAATTGTCCCAACCGAGAACTCCGTCCGCCTGGCGGGCGCACTGCCGAATGCCAGGCTGGTCATCATCCCGCAGGCGGGTCACGTTTCGCACGAGGAACAGCCCGCCCTGTTCATGCAGGCGGTGGCTGAGTATCTGCGTCAAACGTTGAACGTCGGACCTTAGTCGTTTAACGTTCAACATGTTATGGAGATTACAATGTCAAAAGTAGCCCTCAACACCCCCGCACCTGACTTTACCCTTGCCGACTACACCGGCAAACCGGTCCGCCTTTCTGATTTCCGCGGCCGGAATGTGCTGCTGGTCTTCAACCGCGGTTTCATCTGACCTTTCTGCCGCGCGCACATGGCGCAGTTGCGCCAGGACTTTGCAGAGTTTGAAAAACGTCAAACGACGATCCTGGTCATCGGTCCGGAAAACGCACCGGCCTTTGCCCGCTATTTCGGTGAAAATTCCCTGCCCTTCACCGGCCTGCCGGACCCAACTCATAGCGTGCTGAAAACCTACGGACAGGAAATCAAGCTGTTCAAATTTGGACGCATGCCCGCCCAGGTGCTGGTGGATCGAACCGGCACGGCCCGCTTTGTCCATTATGGGCATGACATGACTGACATCCCGCAGAATTCCGAAATTCTGTCCCTGATTGATGAATTGAACAAGTAGCGGTCTTGCGCTTATTCCCTCGGTCCGCTGCTCTGCAGCGGAATGCCCGGCCTGCGCTCTGCGCCTTTGGGGTGCGGGAGCGCCCAAGCGGAGATGACACAGCGGAGCATCGTCGCCAGAACTGAGAGAATTACCATGCAAAAAGATCTCATCCACGTCCCCGGAACTGTCGTCGAGGGTCACCGGGTTGCCTCGGGGCCGTCGAAGGAATATCCTTACGGCAGCCTGGAACGGCAGAAGCCGTTTTTCAAAGCAGGCGGTCTGGACCTGGAGCGTTTCTTCCCTGGCACGCTGAATATCTCCATTGCCCCACTGCAGTTCAAGATGATGAAACCGTCCTATATCTTCCGTCAAATCGCCTGGACCGACCTGCACCCGCCCGAGGATTTTTCGTTTTCCCCTTGCAGGGTAAGGTTTCAGGGCAAGGAGTACAAAGGCACTATCTATTATCCTCACCCGGAGACCAAGATCCGCCATTTTCAGAACCCCTCGCTGATCGAGGTGATCACCGATAAAGTTCCAGGGAGAGGGTATGGGACCCGTCTCGAGCTGGCTCTCGATCCAGCCGCGATCCGGATTTTTGCAGAAATAGGGCGACCCCCCTCGTCGCCCTTATTCTTTTTGTGAAACCTAATTATTGAAATCGAAGCCGCCAGTCACGCCGGTGTCGATCACGGTGCTGGCGCCGTCCGGAGTGACCAGGCGCAATTCGCTCGAGATACCGGGATTTTTGAATGCCACCGGACCGAATCGGATTAAACATAACAGAGGCGACGTTCGGGTCGCCCCTGTTATGCCCAAGAGGAGAGAGGATTGGCTATTTGCGGTTGCGCAGGAAGGTCGGGATGTCCAGGTCTTCGGTGTTGAAGGTCTGCGGGCGGAATTCGATGCTGGATTGACCGGTCTGTGCTTCCACGCTGACGGATTCTAACGGGCGGTTGAAGGGTTTGCCGTCCATGCTGCGGGCCGCCGGGTGGGTGATGCGGCGAGGCATGCCGGTACGTTCGAAACCGGTGGCAATGACTGTCACTCGGATTTCGTCGCCCATATCCGGGTCAATCACCGCACCAAAGATCATGTTCACGTCCGGGTGGGAGGTCTCACGGATCATGGCCGCGGCCTGGTTGACCTCGAACAGGGTCAAACTGGGACCACCCGTGACATTGAAGAGCACACCCTTGGCGCCATCAATCGTAATGTCGAGCAGTTGGCTGGAGATGGCCTGCTCGGCAGCCAGGCGGGCGCGGTCCTCGCCGGAAGCCTTTCCGACTGCCATCAGCGCCGCACCGCCCTCGGACATGATGGTGCGCACGTCGGCGAAGTCCAGGTTGATCAAGCCGGGCACGGTGATCAGTTCGGAGATGCCTTGGATACCCTGGCGTAGTACATCATCGGCCATCTTGAAGGAGTCATTCAGGCTGGCACGCTTGTCCATGATCTGGAGCAGTCGGTCATTGGGGATGACAATCAGCGTGTCGGAATGTTCCTTGAGTTTCGCCATGCCGGCCTCGCAGGCCTGCATCCGGCGGTTGCCCTCGAAGGTGAACGGACGGGTGACCACGCCAATGGTCAGCGCACCGACTTCTCTGCAGATCTGGGCCACGATCGGGGCCGCACCGGTGCCCGTGCCGCCGCCCAGGCCGGCCGTTATGAAGACCATGTCTGCGCCTTTCATCGCGTTGTACAGGTCCTCTGCGGATTCCTCGGCGGACTTGCGCCCGACTTCCGGGTCGCCGCCCGCTCCGAGACCGCGTGTCAGCTTGTTGCCGATGCGGACGCGGGTGGGAGCCTTGGCCAGCATCAGCGCTTGGGCGTCGGTGTTGATGGCCACGAACTCCACGCCCTGGATGCCTTCCTCGATCATCCGGTTGACGGCGTTACTTCCGCCGCCGCCCACGCCAACTACCTTGATGCGAGCGAATGTTTCGGTTTGATTCTTTTTTGCGTCCATGTTACTACCTCCTGAAAGATGAAAAGGGTGACGATACTTTGATGCATTGGCGATTTTAGTCGTCCGACGGGAGCAACCGCTTAAACCAATCCTTGACCGGATCCAGGTTCATGTGGATTTCTCTCATCCCGCTGCGTTTTTTGTGTCCACGGGCGGAAGAAAGGTCTTCTTCTGTCAGAGCCGCAGCCCAGTGCAGCAGTCCGACGCTGGTGGAATATGCGGGACTCTTCAACTGGTCAACCAGACCGACCAGGTTTTCCGGTTGGGCGGTACGGATGGGTAGTCCGAAAATCTTTGAAGCCAGTTGACGAATACCGGGCAGGGCACTCGTGCCACCGGTCAAAACCATGCCTGCCGGCAATAGCCCATCATAACCAGAACGCTTGATTTCCTGCAAAGTTAAGGCGAATATTTCCTCAACTCTGGCTTCGATAATGTGGGCCATATCCTGGCGGCTGATTTTCACCGGCTGGTCTTCGCCGAAGGTGTGCACGCTGAAAGTTTCCTCGGCCCCTACACCGGACTTCATGGCGTAGCCGTATTTTTTCTTGATCTCTTCGGCCTGTGTGAGCGGCAGGCGCAGACCGGTGGCGATGTCGTTGGTGATGTGGTTCCCGCCCACGGCCAACACCATCGTGTGCCAGACGTGACCGTCCACATACAGAGCCAGGTCGGTTGTTCCGCCGCCGATGTCGCAGATGGCCACACCCATCTGGCGCTCGGTGTCGGTCAGCACCACGTCACCCGACGCCAGCGGGTTCAGCACGAATTGGAGTACTTCCACGCCCGCCGCGCTGACACACTGGCGCAGGTTCTCAACTGTCGCCTTGGCGGCGGTGATGATGTGGGCTTCCACTTCCAGCCGGAAGCCGCGCATGCCGAGCGGCATCGAAATACCATCCTGCCCATCCACAGTGAAACCGCGCTGGATGATGTGGATGATCTAGCGGTTGTGAGGGATAGCGACCGCCCGGGCGGCTTCCAGTGCGCGCGCCACGTCTATCTCGTCTATCACTTCATCGGAGACCCCGACCACGCCGCGGCTGTTAATGGACGAAACGTGCGCCCCGGCCAGGCTGACCATCGCCCCGGTGATTTCCACACCCGAGGTCTGCTCGGCGATGCCCACCGATTTGGTGATCGCCTGCGAGGCCGCTGCCAGGTCCACGATGACGCCCCTCTTGATGCCTGCCGAAGGCTCGATGCCCACGCCCAAGATGCGGATGGCTTCTTCCTCGATCCGTCCTACCAGAGTGCAGACTTTGGTTGTGCCGACGTCAATTCCAACAACAATTTCGTCCATAGGGCTCTTGGGCTACTTATAGAATGGTGCGTTCAGATATTCCACGCTGATGAGCGAGGGCTGAACGCCCTGGAGGGTGAGAGTGTCCACGATGGCCTGGTAGACCACCTTTTTAATCGAAATATCCCTGCTGTCTTGGCCGAAATAGACCGTCCAACCGCGCGGGTCCTGCCAGCCCATGCCGTACAGCGGGTCGAAGATCATCGGCATCCCGGCCGGAACATCGCGAGCCAGCACGGTCAGTGCCTGCACTATTTCGGGGGTGATGAACTTCTGCTCGTATAAGGGGAGCGCCGGGTCCGGCGGGACCCGGGTCGGGGAGCCGTTCGCCGCCACCACGACCAACCCCGGAACCTCGCCGCGCGGCATAAAAGCCACGCCGCTGGCATCAATCCACGTTAAGACCCCGTTCTGATACCAAGCCAGGACTGGCGTCCGCTCCACAACGTCCACTGTAATGCGGTTGGGAAAGTTCACGCGGACTTTGACGGATTCCAGGTCAGCGTAAGCGGTGTGCAAGTTGGCCTTGATCTGGGCCGGGACGGCTTTGAAAATCGGCTGGCCAATCATACCGAGCATGGCATTGATTTCCACTACGCCCAGGCGCTGGTTGCCGCGCACTTCCGCTGTCGTGACCGTGAAGGGTGACGCGGTCCACAGGGTGAAGAGTATGAAACCCAGGAGCAAGGTCAATGCAGCGGAAACCCAGCGCGGACCCAACTGTGGGATGTTCAAAGCCGGAGCATGCACATTGGCGCGACCGAGTGAGAAGGCGATAGCGTAGCCATTGTGGTGGGAGTTTTTTGTTGCCCGGCTGGGGGCAATGCCCTGAGCTTGTCGAAGGGTTCGGCGTGCCACTGGCCGCGGTTCGACCGGCAGGTACACCGAGGCGGGGTGGTAGGTCTTTCGGGCGGTTTGTGTCGTCCGTTGCGGAGTATGCGCCGAACGCGTTAGGGGTGTGCTGCTCTTACGGACGAAACTGGATCGAGTAGTTTTCTGCCGAGTGGTCATGATATTCTCCGGAAGCGGCGTTCAGTGCGGTCTCGGTCGGCTTTGCGCTCGAGGGCCAGTTCGACCAGGCGGTCAACGAGTTTGGTGTAGGGTAATCCGCTGGCTTCCCAGAGCTTGGGGTACAAGCTGATGCTGGTGAAGCCGGGGATGGTGTTGACTTCGTTCAGGTAAATCTCGCCGGTGGCTTTTTCGACAAAGAAATCGACGCGAGCCATCCCGGCGCAGTCAATGGCTTTGTAGGCGGTTACGGCCATCTGGCGGATCTTCTCGGCGGTCTCGTCGGGGAGAGGAGCCGGTATGAGCAGGCCGGAAGTGCCGTCCACGTACTTGGATTCGTAGGAGTAGAACTCGCGGCTCGGCAGTACCTCGCCGAGTATGGAGGTCTGCGGGGCGTCATTGCCCAACACGGACACTTCGATCTCATGTGCATTCACGCCGCGCTCTACCAGCACACGCCGGTCATAGGCGGCGGCTTCCATCAGTCCCTCGCCCAAGTCGGCGCGGTTGTTGCACTTGGTGATGCCGACAGAGGAACCCAGGTTGGCGGGTTTGACGAATAGTGGATAGGGTCCCACCGCTTCAGCCTGGCAGATGACAGCCTCGATGTTCTTTTCAACTTCGCTCCGCAGGACGATAACGGACTCGACAGTCGGAATGTCATTGGCGCGCATCACATCCTTGAAGACGCCTTTGTCCATGCCGACCGAGGAGCCGGTTACGCCCGCGCCCACATAAGCCAGGTCGGCCAGTTCGAGCAGCCCTTGCAGGGTGCCGTCTTCGCCGAAGGTGCCGTGCAGAACGGGGAAGACCACATCCACATCCGCAAGTGGCTCCAGCATCCAGGCGAAATCTTCAATCTGGATCTTCCAAATACGATTGTGATACTGGTCGGGGATGATGACAACTTGTTTCAGGTTTTCATCCTCCGTCTGCCCTTTGCTCAATGCGTCCAATACGTTTTCACCTGCCATCCAGACGCCGTCTTTTGTAATACCGATTTGAGTTATTTCATACTTCTCTGGGTCGAGTGCAGAAAGCACTGACCTGGCAGACATGAGGGAAACCTCGTGTTCACCGGAACGGCCGCCAAAGAGTACTGCGATACGTAGTTTTTTATCCATGCTTACCACTCACCGATTAATTCAACTTCAAGTTCAAGTTTTACGCCAAATTTCTCGGCGACAGAAATTCGAGCCAGTTCGATCAGTGCTTTAATATCTTCGGCGCGGGTTTGTCCGTGGTTGATGAAAAAGTTCGCGTGCTGTGTGCTGATTTCGGCGTTGCCGATACGCCTGCCTTTCAGGCCGGCGTCTTCGATCAAGCGGCCTGCCTTCTCGCCGGTCGGATTCTTGAACATTGAACCCATGCTTGCTCCGGGTGGTTGGGTATTGCGCCGCTGTTCAGAAAATTGTTCCATTTTGGCCCGGATGGTTTGTGGGTCACCGTGACTCAAGGCCAGTTGCGCCGAAAGGATGAGCGCAGGTGGGTGTTCGCGTTTGAGCACGCTGGTGCGGTAGCCGTATTCCATCTTCTCCACCGGCCAGACCTGGCGTCCGTTCTGACGGTGGATCAACTCAAGCGAGACCAGGTTCCCGGCGATGTCGCCGTCGAATGCCCCCGCGTTGCCATACACCGCTCCACCCAGGGAACCGGGAACACCCGCAGCCCATTCAAATCCTGCCAGCCCCAGGCGCGCTGCCCGCTGGGTGATATCGTTGGGCGTGACACCTGATTCGGCGTGGACGCTGGGCGGTTCGGCCCGCAAGTCGAATTTCACCAGCCGTGCCCGGTTGATGATCACCACGCCGCGCACGCCTTTGTCGCTGACCAGCACGTTCGAGCCACCGCCCAACAGGAGGAAGGGCACATCCATCTTCCACAATTTCTCCGCTGCATGTGCCAGCTCGTCCGCCGAGCGGACGAAAACCAGCGCGTCTGCCGGGCCTCCAATGCGCGCCGCAGTATAGCCGGAGAGCGGAACATTCTCCTGCAGGCGGTCGCCAAAGGTGGAGCACAGGTCGGACAGGATGGATGGTTGCATAAGGTTTACGGTAGGTACAGCTTTAGGCGTTATCATTGACGGCTGAAGTCGTCACGCCAGCGATTTCTCATCCTTCAAATGCGCAATCAGCCGCTTGACAGTGTTTTCCATCTCGGGGTCCAGTTTCAGTCGTTTCAAACCGCCTTTGTGACGCCCATCCGGGTCGGGACCGGACATATCCCCCAGCATCATGCGCAGGGGTGACAGGGCCATCATTTCGGCCACATACCCACGTTTCTTTTCAGCCATTGCGAGCCTCCTTCAAATGGGTCAGCACATCGGTGCTGATTTGGTCGGCATCTCCGGCAGAGAGCACCAGCAGGGCATCGCCGGGGCGCAGATTCGTAATCAGATAATTGCTAACTTCCGACAGGCCGGCGATAAAGTGCGCCGGGCGGGGCATGGCTTCCACTACCTGTTTGGACGAGAAGACTTGCTTCGGCTCACGCGCGGCGTAGATTTCAGTCACGATCACCTCGTCAGCATCGGCGAAGGCGTCGGCGAACTCGTTGAACAGGGTCTGAGTGCGCGAGTAGGTGTGCGGCTGCCAGACGGCCCAGATGCGACGGGATGGGTAGCGAGTCCTGGCGGCGGCAAGTGTGGCGCGGATTTCAGTTGGATGATGCGCATAGTCGTCTATGACGACGATGCCATTCGTTTCGCCGCGCACCTCGAATCTGCGTTTGGTCCCGGTGAACTGATCCAGCGCCCGGGCTGCGTCTGCGAGCGGCAGATCGAGCAGTTGGGTCACCGTCAGCGCCGCCAGCGCATTGCCGACGTTGTGTTTGCCCGGGACCTGGAGTTCAACCGCGGCTGCGTTGCCAAGCACGGAAGCGCTGAATGTGAAGCCGCCTTTTTCATTGGCAGCCAGAACACTGGCGTAAACGTTCACCGGTTGGCCAGCCTCGGTCGTGGGACGCAGCCCGTAGGGGATAACGACTTTGCCGAGTTTTTTGGCTTTATCCATCAGGTCACGCGCCCCGGGGTCTCCGGCGCAGGCCACCAGCGTGCCATCTGCCGGGAGTCGGTACATGAACTCCACGAAGGCGGCTTGGAAATCGGCCGGAGTGGGGTAACAATCAGGATGATCGTACTCGATGTTGGTGACCACTTCGATGGTCGGTTTGAGACCCAGGAACATTCGGTCGTATTCGTCGGCTTCGATGACGAAGGTGTCGCCTTTCCCGGCCCGGGCGTTGACGCCCAGGTTTGCCAGCACGCCACCGACGATGAAAGACGGATCCTGGCCCAGTGCCGAGAGGACCCAGGCAATCATGGAGGTGGTGGTGGTCTTGCCGTGCGTTCCGGCAATGGCGATGCTGGTCTTGCCGTCCATCAGACTGCTGAGGAAGTCGGCCCGCTTCAAGACCGGGATTCTGAGGGCGCGGGCGGCAATCACTTCGGGGTTGTCATCCAGGATGGCGGATGAGCGCACCACCAGGTCGGCGCCGCGGACGTTCTCCGGGCGGTGGCCGATGCTGATGGTCGCACCCGCAGATTGCAGGTCGCGCGTGAACGGCGATTCGACGCGATCAGACCCGCTCACCGTGTGCCCCATTTCGAGCAGGACGCGAGCGATGGCCGAGAGTCCAGTTCCGCCGATGCCGATCAGATGGATGCGAGTCATAGTCTAGATGAACACCACTATCACAAAGATAAAAGCGATCACAACGGCGAAGTAAATGCCGGGGATGCCGAGCAGTTTGGGCGGCATGTAATGGAGCATGGTCTCAGCCATCTTGGCAATATCTCCACTGGGAGCGGTGATGACGTTGGGGAACGGGTAGCCGGAATCAGCCATGTAGTACCAGATGGTTCCAGCGATCAGGTAGCCATTGATAGCGCCCAGGAATGCGCCCAGCAAAATATCCTGGAATTTTTCACGGGTCATCTTCGCTGCAAAGCGTGAAAGATGGGGCGTCTGATAGCCGAAGAAAACCACCAGGATCAGAATGATGGTGCGCAACCAGAAGTAAAGCACCGCATTGTCCTTTTGCAGAACATCTCGTACGAAGGGCACATAGTGTTCCAGCAGAGTGGTAAAGGTGAGCGCCAGGATAACGCTGAATGTGACCAGCAGTTCCTTGGCCCAACCGCGCATCCCGCCGATGATGCTGAACAAAATGACATACATCCAGAAGACGAAGGAGAGGCTGACCATGTTTTATCTCTTCTTCCCGGCCAATTCGAGCAGGAGATGGCCTATCTCAGAAGCAGCCTGTGGGTGGGAAAGGCTTTTTGCCGCCGCGCGCATGGCGTTGAGACGGGTGGGGTTTTGCAGCAACTCTTTGATGGTTGGCAGGAGTTCAGCCTTTAGATTTGAATCCGTCACCATCAAAGCCGCGCCGTGACGGACGAGGGTATCGGCGTTCACTTTCTGGTAGCGCCAGGCATATGGGTAAGGGACCAGCACGGCGGGCAAACCGAAGAGCGGGTATTCGCCCAACGTGGAGGCTCCGGCGCGTGAGAGCGCCAGGTCAGCCGCGGCCAGGGCGGCACCCATCTCTTCGTGTAGATACGGGAAGGCATGATAGCGGGTGGCCTGTGCCTCGGAGAGTTCTTTCGCCCTGGTTTCCACGGTCGGCCAGTCCAATTCGCCGGTGATGTGAATAACCTGCGCCTGTTCCAGCAGGGCGGACAGGTTCGCCAGCACGGCATTATTGATCGAGCGTGCGCCCTTGCTTCCCCCGAAGACCAGCAGAACGGGGGCGTCACTGGTCAGGCTCAGAGTCCGGCGGGCATCGGAACGCGTCCACTTGTTAAGGCCGGCGCGGGTCGGGTAACCGGTCAGGACGAGACGTTCCCGGTGGCTGAAATAACGGAACGAGTCCTGGGCGGTGACGGCAATTTTGTCTGCAAAGCGGGCCAGGGTCTTGAGCGCCAATGCCGGTTCGATATCCGGGACGTAGAGAGCGATCGGGACCCGCCTCCCGGCCAGCGCCATCGGGACGGCCACGTACCCGCCGGTGAAGAACAGCACTTCTGGTTTGAACTCGTACAGGATGCGCCGCGCCGCGAAGAAGCCACGCGCTAACCGGATAACATTACCCGGCAGCGTTTTCAGGCCCACGCCGTGGACTCCGGCAGCTGGGATAGTCTTAAATGGCACTTTCGCCCGCTCCACCAGCCGGGCTTCCATGCCGCCTTCTCCGCCTACCCAGAGAACCTCGGCCTTATCTTGCATGGTTTGCAGGACGGCGAGTGCGGGGTACACTCCGCCGCCGGTCCCGCCGGCGCAGATCAACAGACGCACTGTACGTTTTCCTTTCTCCGCCTTCCGGGACGGTATGCCCGGATTTACGGGAGATATTGAGGAGAATACCAATGGCCGCCAGCGTTGAGATCAGGTTCGAACCGCCCGCACTGACAAAGGGCAGGGCATTGCCTGCAAAAGGCAGCAGGCCTACCATCACGGCCATGTTGATGGCGGCTTCGATGACGATCCAGAAGGTCAACCCGGCGGCCATCACGGAACCGAGCGAATCGGGTGCCTTACTGGCGATCTTCAGACCGCGCCATGCCAGGACGGCATACAGACAGGTCAACCCCAGAGCACCGAACAAGCCCAGTTCCTCGACGATTACTGCGAAGATGCTGTCGGTGGCGGCGAACGGAAGACCGATCAGTTTTGTCGTGGCCCGTCCGATCCCGACGCCGAACAATTTGCCTTTGAAGATGGCTTCCAATGACCACAGAACGTGGTCGCTGGATTTCAGTGGGTCCTTCAACCCGGCGATGTAAGGGCCGATACGGGCTTTACCAGTGGAACTGAATTGCACTACTAGCCATCCGGCTGCCAGCGCCACGGCGCAGAACAGGATGATCTGCCGCATCTCGCCGCCGGCCAGGAAGAACAACAACCCGCCCAAGATGAAAATGGTCACCGCCGCGCTCAAGTCAGGCTGGAGGAAAATCAAACCGCCAATCGCACCCAGAATGAAAGCCAGCGGGATCAACCCCAGTTGGAATTCATGCATATGTTCGCGTTTACTGTACAGCCAGACCGACAAATAGATGATGGTTGCTAATTTTGCCAATTCGGAAGGTTGGACCGAGCCGCCAAAGAATGTGCGAACTGCGTTATTACGAACCTCGTTATTAATCAGCACGGCGATAAGCAGGATTACCGTCATGCCCATCAACGGCACGGCGAACTTCCGCCAGAGATGATAATCAAGACGGGAGAGGAAGAATGCACACAGCGTCCCGATGGCCATCCACAACAACTGTTTGTTGAAGATATAAGTCGCTGAACCGTAAGTCCGCAGGGAAAAATCGGTACCGGCAGAATACTGCATCAGCAGGCCGAAGATGCCCAAGGCGATGACGACCGCCACCAGGATCAAGTCACCACTGGAAGCGCGGGCGCGCCTTGCAGTCGCCGTGGCGGGTCGAGCAGACTGGTTTACGAAAGATCCGATACCCATTTTCGAAAAGCCTCTCCACGTTCTTCGAAGTCACGGAATTGGTCAAAGCTGGTGCCGCCCGGCGAAAGCAGGACAACCTCACCCGGTTCGGTCACACGGGCCGCAACCTGAACAGCCTCTTCCAGGTCCTTGCAACGTTCCACCGTTTTCTGGAGCGGACCGTGGGCCTGCTCTAGCGCTGCGGCGATTTTCTCCCCCGCCTCGCCGAAGATTATTACGCGCTCCACACGTTCGTGGACTAGGGCAGCCAGTTCTTCCCAGGGCAGGTTCTTGTCTCGTCCGCCAAGCAGCAGGACGATTGGTTCGGTAAAGGAACGGATGGCAGCCATCGTCCGTTCAGGAGCAGTGGCGATGGAGTCGTTGTACCATTTGGCTCCGTTCCATTCACGGACTAACTCCAGCCTGTGGGCTATACCGCGGAAATTCACGGCGGCTTCCCGCATGGCGTCCAGTGGCAGACTGGCAGCATAGCCGATGGCGAAGGCCGCCAGCGTATTCATCACATTGTGCTCGCCGCGCAGCTGGATCTGGTTGCCGCGCAGCAGGGGAATATCCACGCCGCGTTCGCGCAGGTGCAGGATGCCGTCTGAAAGAAAACTGCCATCCTGCTTGCTTGGGATGGGTCCAAACCCAAAAGAAATTAGGCGACAGTTTACCTTGCCGCGCAGGTGCCAGGAACCGGGGTCTTCGCGGCATAAGACGGCTGTGTCGTCAGTTGCCTGGAAATTCAGGATGCGCTGCTTGGCAGCGGCATAGGCTTCCATTGTGTTATGCCGGTCGAGGTGATTGGGTGTGATGTTCAAGACGGTCGCCACATTTGGTGAAAAGGTCATCTGTTCCAACTGGAAACTGGAAATTTCCAGAATGGCCAGGTCGTCGGGTTTCATCTTGTCTACGTAGTTGAGCAGTGGATCGCCGATGTTGCCGCCGACGTAAACCTTGTCGCCGAAGGCGGTTTTTGCCATCTGCCCGACCAGTGTAGTGGTGGTGGTCTTTCCGGCGGAACCGGTGATGCCGATCGTCTGGCAGGGGACGGTTTCCATGAAAACCTGCGTATCGTTGGTTAACGGGATACCGCGCCGGGCGGCCTCGACCACGATGGGGTTGTCGAGCGGCACACCGCCGGAGAGGCAGACAATATCGGTCGTGTCGAGAATCTCGACCGGATGGCTGCCCAGCACCCAGGTCACGGTCGTATCAGCCATAGCGGACCGGGCGGCATCCATCTGCTCGGCTGTGCGGTGGTCGTTCACGGTCACGGAGGCACCGTGACGCGCCAGCCAGCGCGCTGCCGCCTGTCCCTGTCGGGCACCTCCGAGAATGGTTACGCGTTTGCCGTTCCAGTCCGTTTTCACGCCTTTACACCATTACCAATCCAATACCCAGCATGGCGGCCAGCAGGCCGATCAGCCAGAAACGCTGCACGATCTGCATCTCAGACCATCCGAGTAGTTCAAAATGCAAATGGAGCGGTGCCATTTTGAAGAACCGCCGTCCGTGCGTGATCCTGAAATACACGATCTGGATTACGTCGCTCAGCGCCTCGCTAACCGGAATTACGGCGATGACAGGCAAAATGGCCCACTGGCCGGTCATCAGGGCAATCACCGCGATAGTGGCGCCCAGCGAAAGCGAGCCGGTATCGCCCATAAAGAGTTGGGCCGGATGAACGTTGAACCACAAAAAGCCGAACAGCGCTCCTACCATAGTGAAACAGAAACGGGCGATGAAAACCTGTCCTTGCATTAGGGCCACCCCGCCGTAAGCGGCGAAAACGGTAGCCGAAATCAGACCGGCCAGTCCATCCAGCCCGTCGGTAAAGTTGACCGCGTTCGACATGGCGACAATAACGAAACCCGCAATCGGGATGTAAAGCCAGCCCAATTCAATCTCGAAATGGATGCTCGGAATAAAAAGATCGGGCACATCCAACATGTATCTCAAGACGGCTGCCAGCCCCAGCGCAAGCACAATTTGGGCGAAGAGTTTGGTGCGGATGCGCATTCCCTCGCCCTTGCGTTTGCCACGGATGCCTTCCCAGTCATCCATGGCGCCCAGGACGGCAAACCCCAACATGGCTGCCAGCGGGACCAGCACCGATTTTCCGAGCACCTTCATACCAATCAGGCTGACGGCGTTAAGCAGCACCGTGATGAGCGCCACTGGCAGAATGATCATCACACCACCCATGGTCGGTGTGCCCATTTTGACGAAATGCTTACCCGGCTCTTCCACACGGATCTGCTTTCCAATCTTGAAGTGCCGCAGGATCCGCAACAATGGGCCGCCCCAAATGACTGTCATCATGAAGGCCAGCCCCGCCAGGCTGAGCGCCAAGGCAGAATTGTTCATTCTGGAACCTCCAGGGCGGCGACAATGCGGTCCATGCGGATGCTGTGCGAACCTTTGACCAGGACCACGTCTTCCTTGGTAAGGGATTTGCGCAGGTGGGCGATGGCCTCATCCTGGTTCTCGAATTCGGCGATCTTTCTGGATCCTAAACCTGCCCGCCGCGCTGCGGTGGCGATGATGTGCCCGCGTGTCCCGACTGTGACCAGCGAATCGGCCACTTCGGCGGCACGCACGCCGACCATCTCATGTCCCTGTTTTTCGTATTGCCCGAGTTCGAGCATATCACCCAGCACCGCCACCTTGCGACCTCCCAGTTCGGCCAGCAAGTTGAGCGCCGCCAGCATGGACTCAGGCGAGGCATTGTAAGTGTCATCAAGCAGCAGAGCGCCACTCTCCGTGCGGACGGCCGTCAGACGCAGTTGCGCATGACCCTGGCGCAGACCATCCAAAATTTCCTGCCAGGTCAGCCCATCTGCCAGGCCGACCGCCGCGGCGCGCAACGCCGTGTGGACCGAATGCTGTCCGATCATCGGGACGCGTACGTACAGGGTCTCATGCCGGTAATGCAAGCGGAAGCGGATGCCCTCCAGCCCGAGGCCTTCCACTTCGTCAGCCCACAGGTCGGCGGCAGGGTCGAGACCATAAAAGAAAACGCTGGCACGGGTCAGTTCGGCCATTTTGCATACCCAGGGATCGTCCAGGTTGAGCACGGCCACTCCGTTAGCGGGAAGGGCCTGTACCAGTTCGGATTTGCCGCGGAAAATATCTTCCTGCGACCCGGCCCGTTCGGCGTGAACGGTGCCAATGTTGGTGACCACGCCAATTTCTGGCAGGGCGATGTCGCACAGGAAGGCGATTTCACCGGGGACATAGAATCCCATTTCCAGCACTGCCCGCTCGTGACCCCGGCCGAGCCTCAGGATGGTGAGCGGCAGGCCGATTTCGTTGTTCATGTTGCCGGGGCTTTTCAACGTGCGGTAACGCTGGTCGAGCACCTCGGCGATGACTTCTTTTGTCGTGGACTTGCCCACACTGCCGGTTATGCCAATGACGCGCAAGTCCAGTTTGCGCCGCCAGAAATGGGCAATCTGCTGGAGAGCGGTAAGCGTGTTCTCCACCAGCAGGCAAAGCGGCGCGTCCAAATCGGTGTGCAGGTCCAGGGACTGACCCTGAGCCAGTCGTACGGTCCGGAAGGAGCCAGGAATGTCATGCTGGATTAATGCAAGAGAAGCCCCGCTCTGGAAGGCGTCGGCGACGAAGTCGTGCCCGTCTACGCGCTCACCGGGCATGGCGACGAACAACGAGCCGGGGATGACCTGGCGCGAGTCAATCGCGGCCTCAGTGATGACCATTTCGGCCAGCGCAGGGCGGGTATTCGTTAGGGCTTCGATTGCATCAGCCAGTGTTAGCATGACACCTCATCGTCCAATCATCTGCAGACGGACGGCATCCGGTGGAACATCCATCAAGACGACCAGCTTTTCAACGACCTGTTTGAATATTGGAGCGGCTACCACCGAGGCAGCCCTGTTACTCTGCGGTTTTTCGAGCCAGACGTAGACAATGAAGCGGGGATCGTTCACCGGTCCCCATCCAATAAAGGAGGCGTTGATATCATTTTCGTCGTATCCTCCTCCGGCGAGAGGAATCTGCGCTGTGCCGGTCTTTCCGGCGATGCGGTAACCGGGAACAAGCGCAGCGGACGATTCGGTCTCCAGAGCATTGGCCAGCATCTCGCTGATAGTGTGGGCGGTATTGGCGGAGATGGGAGTGCCGACGATCTGCGTTCTGGTGTTGCTCTGTTTGCCATCCTGTATCTGGGCATAGAGCACGTGCGGATAGACCATCTTGCCGTCATTGGCGAGGGCTGAGGCGGCCACCACCATCTGGATGGGGGTTACAGAGACACCCTGGCCGAAGGCATTGGTGCCCAGTTCCACGGGACGCCAGTCGCCATCGCCGGGGATTTTCAAACGTCCGGAAGTTTCCTGAGCCAGGTCAATGCCGGTGGCATGACCGAGACCAAAGCGCTGCATGTAAGAGTAGAAACTTTCACTTTCCATCTTGGAAGAGACCCAGGCCAGGCAGACGTTGAGCGAGTTTGCCAGGCAGCCGGTCATATCCTGATAACCCCAGGCACCGCCATCCCAGTTGACAATTCTAAATCCCCCAACCAGGATGTAACCCTCGTCGAAGAAGACCGTGTCGGGTTTGACAGCGCCGCTGTCCAGAGCGCCAGCCATGGTCAGGATTTTGGAGACCGAGCCGGGTTCATAGGCCTGGCTGATGGCCCGGTTGAAGGGGGTTTCTCCGGGGAAAACTGTGGTAATTTTCTGGTAGTCGTTCAGGTTCAGGCGTGGAGTGGAAGACATGGCCAAGATTTCACCAGAGCGCGGGTCCATGACGACAATTGTCCCGGAGGATGCGTTGGTACTCACCAGCGCCTGGTCTAGGATTTTTTCGATGGCGGCCTGGATTTCGCGGTCAATGGTCAGGATGATGGTCTGACCGGGTGGGATGGTGGGGTATTCGGTGGCACGCCGCGGGTCGGCGGGGACCAGCATCCGGACGGGGATGCCGGCCAGGATATTGTCGTATTTTTCTTCGATACCCAGGTAGCCGTGGTTATCTTCCGTTACGAAACCGAGCACGTTGGAAGCCAGGTCGTTTTCCGGGTAACTGCGTGCGTAATGGGCTTTGAAGTAGATGGCATCCAGGTTTTTCCCGGTCGGGTCACCGTAAGCAGCTTCCTGGAGTGTCATCAGTTGTTTGGCTTTGTCGGTGGAAACAAAATCATCCAGAATGATGTACTGGGCATTGACGGGGGCTAGAGAAATTCTGTAATTAACTTCGTCGAGGTCTAAGCCAGACATCTGTAGAGCCAGCATGACGGTCGGCATATCCGGGTTGACCGTCAGGTCCAGGCCGATTTCGTAGACGGTCTTATTCCCGGCCAGCAGGCTACCGTGACGGTCATAGATTTCCCCGCGCGGCGGGTAATAGTCCTTCCAGACATAATTGCCCTGATCAATGACGCTTGCCACTTCCGGGCTGTTCTGGATGCGGACAATCTGCACAAGGATGGCGATGCCTAACACTGCCAGGAGGAAGGCGGTACTCAGATAGCGCCAGGTATGAAGGCGTTGTTTCATGGCTGACCTCCAGCAGAGGCGGAAGAAGCTTGCTGATTCATGAAATAATCGAACCAGGATTCAGTGTATTCGGGGAGGATGATAGGAACAGCTGGTGCATTTGTGCCCGGCGTGGACCTATCCACGGCCGATTGCGGCACATACCCGGCGACGGCCACGTAGGTTATGTCATCCGGACTGGCAGGCTGGAAGCCCATGGTTTCGGCGCGCTGCTGCATGGCTTCGACGGAAGTCAGCCCGGCCAACTGGGTTTCCGAATCAGCGTTGACACGCTGGTTGGTGGTGATCGTGGCCTGCAGTGAAATGGTTTCGCGCCCGGCCAACGTGGCCCCCACAGTGACATTCAGGTAAAGACCTGCCACCATGGCCATCAACACCAGTGCAACCAAAAACAGGCCGATCCACTGGCGTTGCACCCGCCAGGGGGCTTGACGAACTTTCTGGACGATTTGCGTGACATTATTCATCTTATACTGTCCATTAAACTGCTTACCAGTGGTTATCGGTGACGCTGCACCTCCGTTCTGAGCCAACACCCATTGGCTTGCCTATAATTTCTCAGCAACACGTAACTTGGCGCTGCGTGCGCGGGAATTCTGGTTGATTTCTGCCTCCGTCGGCGTGATGGGCCGGCGGGTGATTTCCTTGATACTCGCTTTATGCCCGCAGGTGCAGATCGGCTGGCGGGGCGGGCAGATGCAGTCCTTGCTTTCCCGGCGAAAATATTCTTTGACGAGCCGGTCTTCCAGCGAGTGGAACGAGATGATTGCCAGCCTGCCTCCCGGACCGAGAGCCTGTACCGCCAGTGGAAGGATTTTCTCCACCGACTCCAGTTCGCCGTTGACGGCGATGCGCAGGGCCTGGAAGGTCTGCGTGGCGGGGTGGTGGGGACCGCGCCGGGGCTGGACTCGCTCGATGGCGACGGCCAGTTGCCGGGTCCCGCCCACAGGCCGGGCAGCGACGATGGCCCGGGCGATGCGCCGGGCAGCGGGTTCCTCCCCGTAGCGGAAGAGCAGGTCGGCCAGTTCCTGCTCCGGCCACTCGTTGACAATCTCGGCGGCGGTGAGCGGGTTCGAAGGGTCGAAGCGCATGTCCAGCGGACCGTCGGCCAGGAAGGAGAAGCCGCGCTCCGGGGTATCGAACTGCATGGAGGAGGCGCCCAGGTCGAGCAGGATGCCATCCACCGAGACCCAGCCCAGTTCAGCCAGTTGGCCGGGGAGGGAGGTGTAGGAGGCCTTCTTTAACCGTGCACGCTCCCCGAAAGAAGCAAGTTTCTGGCGGGCCAGACCGAGCGCCTGGTGGTCCACATCCAGGCCGAGCAGTTGGCCTTCCGGTTCGCTTCCGGCGAGCAGACCGGCCGCATGGCCGCCTGCGCCGAGCGTCCCATCCACATAGCGTGCTCCGCTTTTCGGGCGTAAAGCGTGTATAATTTCCTGGTAAAGTACTGGTTGGTGCACCGGTAATATCTCAGCGGGTCTTGAGATCGAGCGCCGCGAAGCGTTGGGCATTGGCCTCGGCGTTGCTGACTTGGACTTCCTGCTCTTTCCAGAGTTCGGGCGACCAGATCTCGAAGTAATCGCACTGGCCGACAAAGACTACGTTTTCTTTCAGGTCGGCATATTCTTTCAGGTTCGGCGAGAGCAGGATGCGCTCTGCGCCATCGGGCACAACCCGCAAGGCGTTGCCCAGGATGATGCGGCGCAGTAGACGGGCGGTTGGGTCGGTTAGGTTCATCGCCATCAGGCGGTCATAAAGGAGTTGGAAGACCGCCGGAGGCAGCACCATCAGATTGCGGTCCAGTCCCTGGACGACAAAAGCGCCTTCAGCTGGCAGTTCCCGGAATTTCGACGGGATCGTCAGTCGGCCTTTATCATCGAAGGAGTGCTGGTACTGGTTTAGGAACATTAGTTCTACTTACCTTATTTAACCAGAATGCCGGAATTACCGGCATCCCACTTCGTCCCACTTGCTCCCACGGACAGGTTCATTCTAGCACATAATCGGTATGAATTACAAGTGGGACTTTCGTTTTTTGAAGGTGGGTTTCCTGGTCATTTCTTTACCCATTTTCTATGGTTCCTGAAATCCAATTACTAACCTCCCCTCACTGGAAAGACTACGAACTGCTCGATTCCGGCGACGGACAGAAGCTGGAACGCTTTGGCCCTTACACCTTCGTCCGGCCCGAAGTGCAGGCGTTGTGGACGAAAACCTTGCCCGCCGAAACGTGGCATGCGGCGCACGCCGTCTTCCAGCCCAGCAGGGAGGAGAGCGGGGGGCACTGGGCGTTTAAGAAAAAAGTTCCGGAGCAATGGGAGATGAGTTACACTCTCACCCCTGGCGCCTTCACGAAGCATCCCTCTGGGGCTTCCGAAGGTAGAGGGGAACTGCGCTTCTCGGTGATGACCACCCCCGGGCGGCACCTGGGTGTCTTTCCAGAATGCGCCGCGCACTGGGACTGGATGGGGGAACTTATTCATAAGGCCGGACGTCCCCCTTCGGGGATGCTTCGCGAGCCGTCCGCCCCTACCGGGCAACCCGTGAATGTCCTGAATTTGTTCGGCTATACCGGGTTGGCGTCGCTGGCCTGTGCGGCCGCCGGGGCCAAGGTCACGCACGTGGACGCCTCGAAGAAATCTGTGAGCTGGGCGCGCGCCAACCAGATCCTTTCCGGGCTGGCGGAGAAACCCGTCCGCTGGATCGTGGATGATGCGCTGAAGTTCGTTGAGCGCGAGGCACGGCGGGGAGCCAAATACAATGGGATCGTGCTCGACCCGCCCAAGTTCGGGCGCGGACCGAAGGGCGAGGTGTGGGAGGTCTACAAGTCCCTGCCAGAGTTACTGCAGGCCTGCCGGGCGGTGTTGAGTGACCGGCCCCTGTTCGTGGTGCTGACGGTGTACGCCGTCAAACTGCCTGCCATCCATGCCCATTCTGTACTGGCAGAGATGATGAAAGGCTGCGGGGGAGAACTGGAATGTGGCGAGTTGGTGACAGAGGAGAAAAGCGCCGGTAGATTGCTCTCGCAGGCAGTGTATGCGAGGTGGAATTCGTAGGGGCAGACAGCCGTTCGCCTTTACGGTTTAACCACCAATTTATCACTCTCTCTCAACGCCGAATTTGGTACAATAGCGGGAATGATGCCCACACGTGAAAAACCATCCCTCCTCGATACACCACTCAAGCGCTGGTTCCCGCTGAACGTGGAAACCCTGTTGGTGGTCCTGCTGCTGGCGGTTGCCGTCGTTTCACGCTTCTATGATCTGGGGGCACGCACCATGAGTCACGACGAGATCAACCACGTCGTGCCAACCTTCAGCCTGTATTCCGGCAATGGGTACAAGTACGACCCGATGAGTCACGGGCCGTTCCAGTACCACATGATGGCCCTCTCCTATGCGCTCTTCGGCGATAACGATTTCACCACCCGCATCCCGGCGGCTGTCCTCAGCATCGCCGCGTTTTTAGTAGTCGTGTTCGCCTTCCGGCGCTACCTGGGCCGCACCGGGGCGCTGGTGGCGGGGGCGCTGATCATCATTTCTCCCCTGATGCTCTTCTATGCACGCTACGCCCGCAACGAGTCCTACATTGTCCTGTGGGGCATCCTGACAATTTACGCTATCCTGCGTTACCTTGAACGCGGCGAGGCTTGGGCCTTGTTCCTTTTCACTGCCGTCAACGCGCTCCATTTCACCGACAAGGCCACCTCCTACATGTTCGCGGCCGAGGAATTCCTCTTCTTAGCGGCCTATTTCGTGGACCGGGTCTCGCGCCGCGAGTGGCAGTCTGGACGGCGGCGGGCCTTCTTCCTGCTCGGCCTGGCCCTGACCGTGGTGCTGTTGGCCGCGGCGGCAGGATTCTATCTCTCCAATAAGCCCACTGCCGACACGGCCGCGGAGCAAGTCCGGACGATGATCATCGTGGTGAGCATCCTGGCGGCGGGCGGGGTGGGGGCGCTGGTCTGGTCGGGGGCTTCGCTGGCACTTGGTCTCGGCTGGGCCGGTATCAAGTCTGAGCGGGTGGCCGACATGCTGCTCCTGCTCGGTACGTTCATCCTGCCTCTTCTGAGCGCCATCCCGATCAAGTTGATGGGCTACACCCCCCTGGATTACACCACCACGGGCATGCTGCGGGTGGCCGGAGTGGCGGTAGCGCTGGCTGCCATCGGTATTGCGCTGGGACTGTGGTGGTTCGGGCGCAAGTGGCTGTTCCACGCCGCGCTGTTCTTTGTCCCGTTCATCTTGCTCTATAGCACGTTCTTCACCAACCCGGAAGGGATCGTGGGAGGGCTGGTGGGGGCGCTCAGTTACTGGACCGAACAGCAAGCCGTGGCGCGCGGCGGACAACCCCTGTACTATTATGAGCTGCTCATGATCCCGATGTACGAGTTCCTGCCTGCCCTGGGGACGGTCGTGGCTGCGGGGATTGCCAGTCGCGTGCGACTGTGGCAGAGCCAGCCGGGCCAGCCGTTTACCCGGCCTCAAGCAGATCCTTCGACAAGCTCAGGGCAAGCAGCGACCCCGCCGGTCCCGGTGGCGGCGCTGCTGGTCTTCTGGTCGGTGAGCAGCCTGGCTGTATTCACCTATGCCGGGGAGAAGATGCCCTGGCTGACCATCCACATTGCCCTGCCGATGATCCTCTCAACGGCCTGGGCCATCGGCTGGCTGGTGGAGACCGTGCCATGGGGGAAAGTGTCCGTATGGGTCTTCCGGAATTATGCCCGCCTCGCCATACTGGTTCTTTTTGGCCTCCTGGCCATGCAGACCGGCAGGGACGCTTTCAGGGCTGCCTACATTAACTATGATTACGCCACCGAGTATCTGGTCTACGCCCATGCTGCGCCTCTCCCCAATGAGTTGTTTGGCCAGATCGAGGAACTGTCCATCCGCACCACCGGCACGACGACCGACATCGTGGTGGCCTACGACAACGATGTGCGCTACCCGTACTGGTGGTACATGCGCCGTTTCACCAACAAAATTGACTTCGATGTGAACCCGACCCGTGACGCGCGCCGGGCGCTGGTGATCGCCGTGGGGGATGCAAACCTGACCAAGATCACTCCTGTCGTCCGGCAGGATTACTTCGAATTCGCGGGTATGCGCCTGTGGTGGCCCAACATGGATTATTGGAACCTTAAATGGGGTACGATCGAGTCTGAACGCACCAGCGCCCTCCAGACGGAGTATGCCGGAACAGACAAGATCATGCCGGCGATGAATATCTTAGGATACCTGGAGTACGCCTGGCCGCATATCAAGCCTTTTTTCACCGACGCTCAAGTGCGCAATGCGGTCTTCCAGATCTGGTTCAACGACGACTTTACCGAATGGGGTGCGCTGAAAAATAGTACGGCCTATACCCTCACCGATTGGGGCGTCGCCAACCGGATGCATTACTACATCCGCAAGGACATCGCCGCGCAACTTTGGCCTTATGGTGCCAGCGCCCAGGCGCTGGTCACTCCCGTCGACCCGTATGCGGCCATTACCACCACGGCCTCTCCGGACCTTGTGTTGGGCGCGGCTGGCACTGAGCCGGGACAGTTCCAGTCGCCGCGGGCCGTGGCAGTGGCCGCGGATGGCAGCCTGTACGTGGTCGATTCGATGAATGACCGCATCCAACATCTTAGTCAGGATGGAAAGGTGCTCCAAGTTTGGGGCACACGCGCGGATACGTCACAGGGCGAGGCTCCCGGCGGGACCTTTAACGAGCCGTGGGGGATTGCCGTTGCTCCGGACGGCAGTGTCTACGTGGCCGACACCTGGAACTATCGCATCCAGAAATTTACCGCCGAGGGGAAGTTTGTCAGCATGTGGGGCTTTTTCGGGCAGGCCGCCGATGCGCCCGAAGCCTTCTATGGTCCGCGCGGCGTTGCTGTGGACACTCAAGGCCGCGTCTATGTCGCCGATACCGGTAACAAGCGCATTGTTGTCTTTGGCCCGGATGGGGAATACATCACCCAGTTCGGCACTCCGGGCATGGGCCTGGGCCAGTTGGATGAGCCGGTGGCAGTGGCCCTGGACGCGGCGGGGAACGTCTACGTGACCGACACCTGGAACCAGCGCGTGCAGGTCTTTGCCCCCGCTGCGGATGGGCTGGTCTATACCGCCATTGCTGAGTGGCCGGTGGACGGCTGGTACTGGCAGTCTGTGGAGAATAAGCCCTTCATCGCCGTGGATGCGACCGGCAACGTCTCCATTACGGACCCGGAACTGTGCCGCCTGATCACCTTCTCGCCCGGGGGACAGCCGGTCCGCGTGTGGGATGGCTGCCTGGAAGGCACGTTGCTCCTGCCCAGCGGTATCGCCTCCGATGGCTCTGGCGGCCTGTGGGTCACGAATGCCGGGAACGGGACGCTGGTCCACTTCCAGGCGCAGAACCCATAAATCGGAAGAGCTGTCCAAAAAGTGGGGCAAGATGGCATCTTGCCGTTACATCTACCACAAATACAAAACGGAGACTACCTAACTTGGTGGTCTCCGTGATATTAACGGGCTTTTTGGACAGCCTCTGAACTACCTGCGGATTGTGGTCACGATGAAGTGCGACAAGCTCTTCGATAATAATTGGTATGGCAGAGAAATCTGCTATTCCTTTTTATGCCCGAAAATCAGCCTGTAGTACCACGACCCAAGACACCAGAGCGAAGTGGTGAGGATTGTGCTCCCTATGACAACCATTCCTCCCAGGATAAACCCCAACACCGATAGCCCATAATAGAAAGACAAGGCTGAACCAGCCAGCAAGATAGTGGAAAGAATGTAGGAAAACCGTCGCGGCTTTGGCGTGGATGGCAGCGGGGGCGCATGGAATAAATGGCGAACACCGAGGTTGTAAACCAGATCAATAAGCATGCCGCTGGGGAATAGGGCTCCACTAAGGGTAACAAGTGCCATCGACCCAAGCCAAATGGGCGACTGCAAGGCCAGTCCGATCGCAATCAAGATGGTGCCTACCGCGGGCGTGAACCGCAATGGCAACGCGTAGTGGGATTTAGCCTCATCATCAAGTTTTCCAAATCCTTGCTTATTTAGGTTACTCTTCGTAAAAGCACTAAGTTTTGCCATTTTCAAAATCCTCTTTCTGTCTGGGATCGATCGCGTGATTCAAGTGAATCACCTTTGGGATATTTTACATATGACAAATTTCTCATCCTGTAATAACATTACAACAAATCCATACAGCGGTAAAGCGGTTTTTTGATTCCTACACATGCATGTCGCTGTTACGGCTAAACTTCCGGGGTGAGTGTACTTCTTATTTTTTTGAGCACCGGCGAGGCCAATTTTTCCCACACCAGTTTCGCCATCAGTCCCGCCCGCCAGAAGGCCACCGCCGCCATCCCATGCGCCAGCACCGCGAAAAACGGTGGTGTCTGGAACGTGTAATACGTCCAGCACTGGCGCGTGGTGCCCCACACCTCCAGGAAGTACCCCAACCCCGCCCCGGCCAGGAAGGTCAATACGGCGTAGCGGTGGTCGGTTGGCGTCAGGGTGAGCAGCGCAACCAGCAGCAGCGCCATGATAGTGTAGGACTTTCCAAATGTTGGAGCGACGAAGTACAGCATCAATCCGTAGAAACCGATGAAAATGGCCCAATAAAACAATTTAAACACAAAGGTCTCAAAGATTTTTCCTTCATGCTCTTTACCCTTTGAGATCGATGTGATGTACTTAGTGGTTAATAAATTTAGTGTCCTCGCAATCCGGTCAATCGAAAGACTCGCAATCGGCCAGGCCGGGATGATCCACAACGGTGGTCGTTCGGCGGTGAAATAGTGCCACAAGTTGGTCTGCGTGCCCCATGATTCGATCACCAGTCCGCCGCACATGCCGACGAAGACGATCAGCGTATCCCGGCCCAGGTTGGCGCGTGCCATGATGGTCAGGCTCATGAAGGCAAAAATGCCCAATAACAGCCAGTCCATGTAAAGCCACCACGGTCCGCGCCAGTTGATAAAAGCCAGTGCTTCCTGGGTCAGCGGCCACCAGATATAGACGATCAACCCGCAGAGCAGGAAGAATCCACCCAACAAAACGCTGCTGGACCGCGTCCAGCCGAAGAGCGCCAGGGCGCGGCGGGAAAACGATGAACGTCTCACAGATTCGGCCATCGCCGCATTATACTTGACTCCCGGCTCGGATTGCTCTACACTCGGTTACTGCCCCGTGCCCCGTGATGGAACCGGGACTACCACGAAAGGATATGAACCATGCCCACTCCACCCCTCCGCTGGGGACTGCTCAGCACCGCCGACATCAACAAAGCCCTGCTCGATCCGCTCCGCACCTCCAAACGGAACCGGCTGCTGGCGGTTGCCAGCCGGTCACAGGACAAGGCTGGCGAATATGCCCGCAAGAACAAGGTCAAACGCGCTTACGGTTCGTATTCGGACTTGTTGGCTGATTCCGATATAGATGTCATTTACAACCCCCTACCGAACAACATGCACGCCGAGTGGACGATCAAAGCCGTCCAGGCGGGCAAACATGTGCTGTGCGAAAAGCCTCTGGCCTTGAGCCTGGCCGAAGTGGACGCCATGTCCGACGCGGCGGAGAAATATGGCAAAGTGGTCGCCGAAGCTTTCATGTATCGCACCCATCCGCAGACGTTGAAAGCCCAGGAAATTTTGGCGAACGGCAAACTGGGGAAAGTCAAATTGGTACGCGGTTCGTATACCTGCCCGGGGACGGACCCCGACAATTACCGCTGGAAGCCTGAGATGGGTGGCGGCGGTCTGTGGGACGTGGGCTGCTATCCGTTGAGCTACACGCGCGCCCTGCTCGGGGCGGAGCCGCTGGAAGTTTTTGGCTGGCAGGTTACCGGTCCGACCGGCGTGGACGAAGTGTTCGCCGCCCAACTGCATTTCCCGGACGATGTATATGCCCAGTTCGATTGCAGTGTCAAAATCCCGTATCACGTCTTCATGGAAATCGTCGGCGACGAGGCCACGTTGATTATCCCCAATCCGTTCAACCCCGGCGCGAAAGAGACGCTCTATCTGAGCAGAGGCGGCAAGGTCGAGACAATTGCTGTGAAAGGGACGGGGTCGTACATTGGCGAAGTGGAAGACATGGCGGATGCGATCCTGCTCGGCAAGCCGCCACGTGTCAGCCTGGCAGACAGTCGCGCCAACACCGCCGCCATCCTGGCGCTGTTCGAATCGGCTCGGACAGGGAAGCCGGTTACAATCTAATCACCAGCCCCTCTTCTGATTGAAAGAGGGGTTTTTGATGGCATGCTTCACCAAACACTTTTCTCTGTTCTCTTATCTCAACTCTCTTCCATACACTTCTGGATTAACGCAGTTCGGCAAGCGCTCCCCCTTCAACCCGGCGATGAGATTCTCCGCCGCCATCCGGGACATCTTCTGGCGCGCCTGCCAACTGGCGCTGGCAATGTGCGGGACGATGATGCAGTTTTCCAGCGTGAGCAGGGGACTGTCAATGGGCAATGGCTCAGGGACAGTCACATCCAGGGCGGCGGCGAAGATGCGATGGGATTTCAGCGCCTCGTACAGCGCCGGCTGATCCACAACCGGGCCGCGCGAGGTATTGACCAGCACCGAGGTTGGTTTCATTTTCGCAAAGGCGGCGGTATTCATCAGGCCGCGCGTTTTATCGGTCAGAGGGGTGTGCAGGCTGACGAAATCCGATTCGCGCAGCAGCGTATCGAAATCCACTTGAGTAGCTTCCATGCCCGGCTCCGGGGTAGTCCCGGTTCCCGGACGGAGCGGTGTGGCAGGATTGGGGTCTGAAAAAATGATTCGCATCCCGAACCCGGTTGCGCGCCGGGCCACGGCCCGCCCGATCCGCCCGAAACCGACGAGACCCAGCGTGGCACCGGCGAAGTCCGCGCCGAGCAGGGTGTCCAGGCTCCAGGTTTTCCAGCCGCCAGAGCGCACCTGGCGTTCGCCTTCCACAATCCGGCGGGCGGCAGCCATCAGCAGAGCGAAGGTGAAGTCGGCGGTGGCGTCGGTCAGGACACCGGGCGTGTTTCCCACCGGGATGCCGCGGGCGGTGGCGGCGGGCAGATCCACGTTATCCACGCCGACGGCGCAGTTGCTGATGACTTTCAGCCCCGGCCCGGCGGCATCCATCACGTCGGCGTCAATCCGGTCGGTCAGCAGGCACAGCAATCCATTCCGGCCATGGACATAGTGCATGAGTTCATCGCGGTTGGGTGGTAATTCGCCGGACCAGATTTCGGCCTCGCAAAAATCCTGCACCGGTTTCAGGCCGCTTTCCAGGATGAGACGGGTGAGGAAGACTCTGGGTTTTGACATACTTTAATGCTATCATACGACCATGCTTTCTGCCGAGTCTTTCTGGACCTCCAGCCTGCGCACAGCGCCGGAAGGCGAGCGCCTTACCCGGATTTTCGCCGCTGCAATAACTGCCGTGGAACCGGGCGCGGCGGTGGGACGCTTTGTCCAACGGGACGGGGACATGCTCACCATTTCAGGCCGAGCATACGACCTTCAATTATTTCGCCGCGTAGTCCTGCTGGGGATCGGCAAAGCCTCGGTTGCCATGGCGGAGGCGCTGGTGGCGATTCTCGGTGACCGGCTTTCTGCCGGGCTGGTTATCCCCAAGCGTGGCACACTTGGTAGTCCCGGTTCCAGCGGGGTAGTCCCGGTTCCCGGACGGGGCACGGGGCCCGCTTCCCATTCTCCATTAACCATCCTCATCGGTGGTCATCCTGTCCCGGACGAGCGCAGCCTGAAGGCGGGGCAAAAAACGATTGAACTGGTCTCATCTCTCGGTCCGGATGACCTGCTCATCTGCGTACTTTCCGGCGGCGGGTCAGCGCTGGTGACTGCACCGGTGGACGGTGTTTCCTTGGCAGACACCCAAGTGCTCACATCCGCACTGCTGGCCTGCGGAGCGCGCATAGACGAAATTAACACCCTGCGACGTCGCCTGGACAAGATCAAGGGCGGGGGAATTGCAAAGATGACCAATGGGACGACCATCGTCAGCCTGATCCTCTCTGACGTGGTCGGCAGTGCGCTCGAAGCGATTGCCTCCGGTCCGACCGCCCCCGACCCGGCGACGCGTGCGGAAGCGCTGTCCATTCTGGCAAAATACGAGTTGGAAAACCGCATTCCAATTTCCATCCTCCATTCCCTCAGGACTTCTCCCGAAACGCTCAAGCCAGGCGATCACATCTTTGAGAATGTCCAAAATGTGCTTGTGGGGGGCAACCTGCTGTCAGCGCAGGCTGCGCTGGGTCAAGCTGAGGGCGAGGGATTCCACCCGTATCTTCTGCGTACCGACCTGCAAGGCGAAGCCCGCGCTACCGCCTTTGAACTCGCCACCTTCCTGCGCCATGCCAGGCTGACAGGCGACCCGCTCCCGGGTCCGGCCTGTATCGTGGCAGGCGGCGAGACGACGGTTACATTAACGGGAAATGGCAAAGGCGGGCGCAACACCGAACTGGCCCTGGCGGCTGTCAGTGAGCTGGCAGATTTCCCTGGCGTGATGATGGCCACGCTGGCTACCGACGGCGAAGATGGTCCCACCGATGCGGCCGGGGCAGTCGTCACTGGTGAAACCTTCCGCCGCGCCGCTGGGTTGGGCTTGCATCCGGGGCTTTTCCTCAAGCGGAACGACTCTTACTCTTTTTTCGCTGCCCTGGACGATTTGCTTAAACCGGGGCCAACCGGGACGAATGTGAACGATCTGGTATTCTTGTTCATTTTTTGAAAACAAAGCAGGGGCATGCCGAGACATGCCCCTGCGCTTTGATCTGTCGAGGCGGAGCGATCCGCCCGTTTGCTTTAATCGTGCTTCTTGAGTCGACGGCCCTTCAACTCATTCCGCAAAATCAGACTGAGCACCAGGCTGACCGCAGTGGTGACCAGCGATCCGAGGAAAGCGCTCCAGAACCACGGAGCGGCCAACTCGAAGCCAACACCAAATTGGGAACCAACCCAGCCGGTCAGAGCCAAGAGCAGGGTGTTGATGACCAAGGTGAACAGGCCCAGGGTCAGGACGATGAGAAGGCAGGATAGCGCCTTGAAGGGCGGACGCAGGATGGCATTGACCAGGCCGAAGATCAGAGCCAGCCAGATAATGTCTATCCAATTACCTTGATAGAGAATGTATTTTGGCAAAAGGACGATGGCAACGTATAACGCCACCATGTTAATCGCCAGACGTATGATAAATTTCATTTCGACCTCCTTGCGGGGTAGTCCCGGTTCTCGGACGGGGTGTTTTTTTCTTATCGCTTCAGATAGACTTACGGTTTTCATCCGGCGAGGTTTCATTGCTTTTCATCCACAGCAGCGTGCGGTGTGGATGAAAGCCTGCCGCTTCGATGGATGTGTTGTATTGCCCGGCAGGAAAATCCAGACTGATCTTCTCCCGCCAGAATAATTCGTGACGGGCATGCAGCAGGAGTGCGGTCAGAATGTCCTCGTTGCCCTCCGGGGGGACGGCAATCCAAAGCCGGTTGGTGCGCCCCGCCATCGCTTGCCAACTCACTACCGCAGATGAGATGCTGTCTGTGCGGGCCACCCAGTGGCGGACATCATAATCTGACATGAAGCGGTAGAGCGCCGGTCCAAGCCCGGGGCGCAGGGAGTTCCAGGGCATGGGCTGGTACCAGGTCAGCAGGTCCGGATAGAGGCGGCGCAGCCAGGTTTCCTGAGCGGGCCAGTCGCGGGCGGCGCGTCTTGTAACAACGATGCCGAGGCTCCCGGCGCTGGCGTTCCGGTCTGGTTGGGCTTGCCAGGTTGTCCGGCGGGTGACATCGATAAACCCAAGGGAACGGTAGAGTTCAATCGCTCCCGGGTTGTCATCACGCACATGCAGCCAGGTCTCGTCGGCGCGGCGTTGTTTGGCATGCTGCATGGCAGCGACCGTCAGAGCGCGCCCGATGCCCCTGTTTCGATATTCCGGACGGACGGCGACGTTGGCGATGAGATAGTATTTTTTCCGGGCATGGCGATAGGGGATCAGGCTGACGTTGCCGATAATATCCCCTTTCTCTTCCCAGATGTAGCCGGAAAGCGGCATGGAGGCCGTCTCAACGGCACTACTCGCCCAGCGCAGGAAGACGTTATCCTGCCCGGCGCGGCGCATCTGCTGGATGTAAGTGCGGCCGTCGGCGTCCATTGTATCGGCGAAGCATTTCTCGACGAGGTCGGCAACACCCGGCAGGTCGCGCACGATGTTGAGCGGACGCAACTGAGGAATTCTGGCAAGGAGGGGAGTGGCAATGGCAGCCATGCAGGTATTATACAACCCCTCTCTGTTCAGGAGAGGGGTTGTATTTGAAAATTAATTTTCCACTCTCGATAAGACTCGTAAATTTGTTTCTGCATGGCCGTGCAGGCCGAAAGAACCAGTATCAGGACAATAATTATTAAAAATCAAATTGCTTCAATTCGCCTCCTATTACCATATCTCATATACAATATTATAGGCGATGGACGTTATCGATGCTTAACCGGTTTGTAATATGTAAGGTAAACGTTGCAGATGATTTACGCAGACTCATATAGAATTCTTATGACCTGTAGCTGATTTGCTGATTTTCTTTTTGTTATAATCCTTTCATTGCACGGATTGAATACAGGGTACTGCACAAAGATTTGAACCCAAATAGCTGTAATTACCCGTATTTTGATCGTTCAAGGCTCACATATTTATGCAAGAAGCAGTAAAAGGACAGAAACCTATGATGCGATTTGACCGATTTACCGAACGAGCACAAGAAGCCGCCCAACGCGCGGCCGAGATCATCCAGCGTTACGGTCACAACCAGATTGACACCGAACACATCTTGCTGGCGCTCATTGAGCAACCTGGCGGGGTGATTCCCCAGATTCTTGAAAAATTGAGTATCAACGCCCAGGCGCTGACCGAACGGCTTGACCAGACGCTGCGTATGACGCCCAAAGCCAATATCTTTGGCGGCGGGGCGGGACAGATTTTCATCACCCCGCGCGTCAAGCGTATTATTGACCTTGCAAATGAGGAAGCCAACCGCTTGAAGGATGAATATATCTCAACAGAACACATTTTCCTTGCCATCATGAGCGAACGGAATACCTCCGCCGCCCGTATTCTCGAAAGTGCCGGTCTGACCCGTGAACGGGTGCAGGATGCGATTATGCAACTGCGCGGCGGGCAGCGCGTCACCGACCCACAGGCCGAGACGCGTTACCGCACGCTGGAGAAATATTCGCGCGACCTGACCCAACTGGCGCGTGAAGGCAAGCTGGACCCGGTCATCGGGCGCGACAATGAGATCATGCGTGTCATCCAAATCCTTTCCCGTCGCACCAAGAATAACCCGGTCCTGATCGGCGAAGCGGGCGTCGGCAAAACGGCCATCGTCGAAGGGCTGGCGCAGAAAATCGCCACTAACGATGTGCCCGAAATCCTTTCCGGCAAGCGGGTGGTCTCGCTCGATTTGGGTGCGATGATCGCCGGTTCGCGCTTCCGGGGCGAGTTCGAGGAACGCTTAAAGTCGGCCATCGAAGAGGTCCAGCGCTCCGCTGGGGAAGTCATCTTGATGATTGATGAGTTGCATACCGTGGTTGGCGCGGGGGCTGCGCAGGGTGCGATGGACGCCTCCAATATGCTCAAGCCGGCCCTGGCACGCGGCGAGTTGCAATGCATCGGCGCCACCACGCTGGACGAGTACCACAAGTACATCGAGAAAGATGCCGCCCTCGAGCGCCGCTTCGCCCCGATCTATGTGGAAGAGCCGAGTGTGGACAATACCATTAAAATGCTGCAAGGTCTGCGCGACCGCTACGAGGCGCATCACAAAGTCCGCTTTTCGGACGAGGCGCTGGTGGCTGCTGCGCGGCTGGCTGACCGCTACGTCACCGACCGCCATTTGCCGGATAAGGCCATTGACCTGATGGACGAGTCCGCTGCTAAACTGCGCGTGGCGCTTTACTCCCTGCCGGACGAATTGAAAGCCGCCAAGACCGAAATTGACCATTTGCAGGCCGAAGAAGGCGCCGCCTCCAACGCCCGCGATTATCAGCGCGCAGCCGAGATCAAGGTCAACCGCTTGCGGCTGGAAGGTGAATTCAAAGAAAAGCGCGACAAGTGGGAATCCGAACACCACCTCGATGAAGTGGTGGACGTGAACGACATTGCTGAAGTTGTCCATCAGTGGACCGGCATCCCGGTCAACCAGATGATGGAGACCGAGTCGGCGAAACTTCTGCAGATGGAAGAGCGCTTGCACGAGCGCATCATCGGCCAGGACGAGGCCATCCACGCCATTTCGGACGCCATCCGGCGCGCCCGCTCTGGCCTGAAAGACCCATCCCGGCCCATCGGATCGTTTATTTTTATTGGTCCCTCGGGCGTGGGCAAAACCGAGATGGCAAAAGCCCTGGCCTGGTTCATGTTCGACGACGAAGAAGCCCTGGTGCGGATTGATATGTCCGAGTACCGCGAACAGCACACGGTATCCCGCCTGTTCGGCGCGCCGCCCGGATACGTTGGCTACGAGGAAGGCGGCCAGTTGACCGAAGCCGTCCGCCGCCGCCCGTACCGGGTGCTGTTGTTCGACGAAATCGAGAAGGCTCACCCCGAAGTCTGGAACGCGCTCCTGCAAATCCTGGACGACGGGCGCATGACCGACGGTCAGGGCAATGTGGTGGACTTCCGCAACACGGTGCTCATCATGACCTCGAACCTGGGCACAGAGTACGTGCGCAAGGGCGGCACCCTGGGCTTCCTCCAGCCGACCGTGACCGACGAAGACCGCGAGACTCACGACAAAATTGAGAAGGCGCTCAAGGGTACCTTCCGACCCGAGTTCCTTAACCGTGTTGACGAGATCATTATGTTCTCACCGCTGACGATTGCGCAGATGGAGCAGATTGTTTCCCTGCAAATGAAGGAAATCCAGGACCGCCTCAGCGAGTTTGGCGTCAAAGTTGACATGAGTGCTGCGGCCCGTAAATGGCTGGCCAAAACCGGTTATGACCCGGCCTTCGGCGCCCGTCCATTGCGGCGTGCCCTGCAGAAATACGTCGAGAGTCCGCTTTCGGTGGAATTGCTGGGCGGGAAGATCCCCAGCGGCGTGTCCGTGCTTGTGGATACCAGCGCTGACGATAGTGGATTGGAGTTCAAGACGAAAGAGGGGAAGGGGAAGAAAGAAGACGAAAAAAGCAAGAAGTAAGAGAACAAGCAAGTTGGGACGGCAGGTACACCCTGTCGTCCCTTTTTGTTAATCAGGGGATTTGAAAAAAAATAAAAAATGCTTGACTTGGCAGAACATGCGTGCTATTATTGTTTTAGAACAAAAGTTCTGAATATATAAAGATGACCTATAAAGATGGTTCTCTTTTCACGGGAATTCTCAAAGCCCCACAAGGAGTTTGCCATGAAGGTTGGAATGCTTTGGTTTGACAATGACACCCGCACTGCGCTGATTGCGAAAGTCAACAGCGCCGCCGATTATTACCGGCAGAAATACGGCCTTGTACCGGACTTGTGCCTGGTACACCCATCCATGCTGGGCGAGTTCCCCGACCTGGTCGAAGGGTGTGCCGGAAAGGTCACTGTCCGCCCGAACCGGGCCATCCTGCCGGGCCACCTGTGGATTGGCACCGAAGACAAAAACTAAGCCCCCATTCTGTGTCTGGGGGAATCCTGCCTGAATCTAAGAGTCTCCATGCGAGGGTCGTGGAGACTTTCGTATTAATCACCAGCCGCCACGACCACCGCGATGGCGTTATCCCGGCTGTGACTCAGGCTTACCGCCCAGGTGGTCAGACCCAGGTATTTTGCCACCTGTTCCGCCCGCCCGTGCAGGACAAGGTACGGTTCCCCGCTGCGCTTATGCAACGTCTCGACCTCACGCCAACTGACCGGACCGATGCCGGTCCCCAGGGCTTTGGTGGCTGCCTCTTTGGCCGCGAAGCGGACAGCCAGCGCATCGGTTCGTCCGTGACATTCGGCAATCTCGGCCGGGGTGAAGACACGTTGCAGGAAGCGGTCACCGTGCCGGTCAAGCGCCGTCTGGATACGGGGAATTTCGATGATATCAATTCCGGTTTTCAATACCATGGTTATTCTGGTAACGACTTAGGTCGTGATAAACTTTCTCACGATCCTGCAATCGCAACCGCCAGTTTATCGGGATGCAGGTATTTACACGCCGTTGCCAGTACATCTTCGGGTGTGACAGCCCGCACCAGCCCCGGGTAGCGACGGTAATAGTCCAGGCCCAGGTCAAAGCGTTCGATGTTCAGCAGAGCGTTGACCACCCCGGCGTTGGATTCCAGCGAGAGCGGCAGCCGGCCGACGAAATTGGACTGGCTGTCGGCCAGTTCTTCGGCGGTGACACCCTTCTCGACGAAGCGCGCAATTTCCTTGCAGATCAGGTCCCGCGTCTTCTGGATATTGCCGGGATTGACTCCCGCGCTGACGTCCCAAGCTCCAGGTCCGATACCGGCGCTCAGCGAGGAGGAGGCGTAGTATGCCAGCCCGGATTTTTCCCGTACCACTTCACCAATTCGCCCGGCCATGCCGAATTGACCGAGCACCGAGTTCCCCAGCGAAGCAGGCATAAACTCCGGGTCTTTGCGGCGCGGGCCGGAGGTCCCGATGACGAGATCGGCCTGGGATTTGCCGGGGATTTTGACCTTTCGGGTGACCGAATTCTTCAGGGGTTTGAGTTCCGGCAGCGCAGGCAGTTCCGGCTGGGACGGGTTGGCCCAATCGCCAAGTACCTTTGCAATCTGCCCGGCGATGGCTTTCGGCTCGACCGCACCGACGATGGCAAGCACCAACCCCCGTGGCCCGTAATGAATGCGGTGGAAGTCTGCCAGGTCGTCGCGGGTGATTGCCTGGATCGTCTCCGGCCAGCCATCATCGGGACGGGCGTAAGGATGACCTTTGAACACGATCTGGTCAAAGGTCAGCGAAGCCATCTCGGCGGTATCCTGGGAGCGGATGGCCAGACCGGTCAGAAATTGGGCGCGCAGGCGTTCCACTTGCTCGCCGGGAAAGACCGGACAGCGCAGGGCATCAGCCAGGAGGTCGAACAGGAGCGGCAGATCCTCAGACAGGCAGCGGCCAGTAAATCCGGCGGTGTGTCCCCCAGCGCTGAAGGACAGGTTGGCGCCGGCGGATTCCAGGTCATCGAAGATTTTCTGGAAGTCACGTTTCTCGCTGCCGCGCAGCAAACCGCTGGCGGTGAAGTCGGCCAGGCCGAGTTTTTCGTCCGGGTCAAACAGACTGCCGCAGGGGAGATAGCCGCCGATGACCACCGACGGGCTGTTGAAGTTGGTGCGTGCCAGGACCGTGATCCCGTTGGGCAGGAGGTCGCGGGTAATATCGTCCGGGCCGGGGAGAGAGTGCTGGTTGACCGTTTTCATGCCTGTACCTCCGCGCCGGTTGGAATGTAAGTGCCCACGACCAGGTTCTGCGGACGCAGGTATTTCTGGGCAGCCCTTTGCAGGTCGGCAGGGGTGACTTTCGCCAGTTTCTCAAGGTAGGTCAGGAACCAGTCGTAAGCGGCGAACATCTCTGCATGGCCCAGCCAGAAAGCCTGGTTGGTTATGTTCTCCGAGCCGTAAGCAAACAGGGCGCGTGCCTGTTTGATGGCGCGGGTGATCTCTGCAACCGGTGTGCGCTCGTTCTGGATGCGCTTGATTTCGTCGTCGAAGGCGGCCAGCGCTTCCTCCGGTTTGCGCTTCGGGTGGACGGTAATAACAACGCTATAGAGGAACGGATCGGCTGTGGCGCTCAGCCCGCCGCTGACGGACACGGCCAGTTCTTTTTCGACCAGAGAGCGGTACAGACGGGAGGTTTTGTTGGAGATACCTCCGCCGCCGAACATGTTGATGCTGCTCGGACCCGCCAGCAGGCTGTCCAAAACCGTGACCGGGAAGAAGTCCGGATCGTTAGCCGCCGGGGCGTGGTAGGAAATATCCAGGTAGGTGGTCTCCCCCGGTCCTTCCACCGTCAGCCGGTGTTCACCGCAGGCTGACGGTTCGGGACGGGAGAGGCGAGGCGGTATGGGACCGGCAGGAATCTGTTCATAGAGTTCACGGATGCGGGCCAGCATTTCGCTCGTTTTGAAGTCCCCGGCCACACTTAAGACGGCGTTGTTCGGTGCGTAGAAAGTGCGGTAATGACCATAAAGGTCGTCGCGGCTCATTGACTTCAAGTCTGGCAGATCGCCGATCACCTCGTGGTGATATGGGTGGACACGGAAGGCCGCGTTCTGGACGGCCTCGCCGAGCAGAAAGTAGGGCTCGTTTTCGCTGCCTTCGCGTTCAGAGATGACGACTGTCCGCTCGAAGGCGACTTCTTTCTCGTCGAACAGGCTGTTGACCATCCGGTCGGCTTCGATCCGCAGTCCCAGGTCAATCTTGTCGGCGGGCATGGTCTCGAAATAAGTTGTCCAGTCGAAGTAGGTGAAGGCGTTCCACATACCGCCATCGCGTGAGACAGCCCGGTCCAGTACGCTGGACGGGAACTGGGGCGTGCCCTTGAACTGCATATGCTCGCACCAGTGCGAGAGGCCGGTATGACCGGTGATCTCATCCCGAGAACCGACCCGGTACCAGACCCATGAACTAACCAGGGGGGCGGTATGGATCTCTTTCAGCAGAACCTTTAGACCATTTGCCAGCAGGTGTTCGCGGTAGGGTTTGGTCACGGGACACCGGGTGTGGAGGTGGGAACATCATGATCTTCACAGAGGTAGATGCCTTGCGGATACTGGGCATTCTTGTCGAACGTGCAGTAATACGCGCGAACGGTATCCTGCAATCCGGTGATTGGCTGGTGTAATTCGGTCTGTGCCAGTGGAATATTCACTGGTATCTGCAAGGTGACCGGGACGCTAAACTGGACGGGGACCGCAATATTTAATGCAATCGGCAGGTTAGTTCCGGCTGGCAGGGTGATACTGCCCGGGCCATTATAAGCGAAACCCCCGGAGTTAAGGACAACGCGCGCATTGGGGATGGAGATACTCTGACTCAAAACCAAATCGGTGTTTTGCTGGATTGGCAGCATGAAATCGATCGGCACCTGTGTGTCCACCGTGATGGTAGTGGTGATGCTGGCCTTGTCCATTGCGACGAAATTTCCGTACAGTCCGCTGAGCAGCCCGTTCGCCGTCGTTTTCAAATTATTAATTTGGATGGCCATAATCAGCAATGTTGCCACCAGGATGGCATTGATGATCAGGGAAACCCCGGCGGCCACGTCCCAGTAGGCGCGGCGAGTCTGGTCTCGCCTGATGAACAGACGGGATTTGCTCTTAGGTTTGAATGGCGGGGCATTTTTGCCCGAAGTCACAAGGGCGCGCAGGCGCAGGCCCGGGTTGATGTTTTTGCCGGTGCGGGGCGGAATAGTTTGGTCGCCGCGCGTCGGGGCCTCTTCGGGGTTTGCATTCTCGGCGTGGATTTCAGGCTGAGCAGTCGGAGGGTCCTCGGGCTGGTTTCTGGTTTCCGGGGGCGAGGCAGGTTTGCGTCGGAAAATCGAGGCAGGCCGCGGGTTGCCGTCGCCAGAAGGGGAGAGCGGCTTCGAGAGGTGGATGACACGCTTTGGCTCAAAAGACGACTGCTTTTTCGCATCCGACTTCGGCTCGTTTTTGTCCTCTTCGGGTGGCTTGTTTAGGTTGAACGATGTCATGGTTCTTCTCCTGGTTATACATAAATATAGCATAGAGTTGAAAAATGCGGGGCGTTGTAAGAGGTGAATTTGAGGTACGACTTTTGTCCTTGCCCACCTATTGACCAACGGCTATAATTCCTCCATACCCTTATCAGGAGATTTGGATGGAAGATTCGAAATATATGCTGGCTGTGATCGGTGCCGGACCCGCGGGCCTGTATGCCGCGCGAAAGCTCGCCGAAGGCGGGGCGCGGGTAGTGCTATTCAACCGCGATATCAAACCCGGTGGCCTGGCCGAATATGGAATTTACTGGGACAAATTCAAGATGAGACAGGGTTTGCGCAACCAGTTCAAGCAAATCCTGGCATTGCCTCTGATTGACTATTATGGAAACGTGACTGTCTGTTGCGGCGGCAACATCGTGCTTGAGGACCTGCTCGAATCCGGTTTCCAGGCCGTGCTGGTGGCCACCGGCGCGCAGGGCACCAAGTGGCTGCGCCTGCCGGGTGAAAATCTACCCGGTGTTTACCATGCAAAAAACATCGTTTTTCACTATAACTTGTTACCGCCCTTCAGCGGAAAGAAGTACTTGCTCGGCAAGCGGGTGGCCGTAGTGGGGGCGGGGAATGTGATGATGGACATCGCGCATTATCTCATCCGCGATTGCAAGGTTGATGAGGTGGTCGCCGTTGTACGGCGTGGTCCGGCAGAAGTGAAATTTACCCGTAAAGAAATGGAGAGTGTCGGCGCCAACCTGGACCCAGCTGCGCTGGATGCCGAGTTTGCCCGCGTTGCTTCCATTATGCAGGCTGCCGGTCAGGACCCGGTCGCGGCCAAGGCTGCCTTCACCGACGCGCGGCCCAAAGCCCTTGAGCCAGTCTCACAAACGCACTTCCACTTCGAATTCCTGGCAACGCCCGTCCGTATAATGGGAGATTGGATGAGCGGCGTAACCGGGCTGAAAGTGGAGGAGAATACGCTGGTGGCTGTGGATGGCAACGTCAAGGCTCGCGGCACTGGCAATACCCATCAAGTCGAAGCCGATACGGTCATCTTCGCCATTGGCGATACAGTGGACAGGGATTTCTGTGTGCCGATCTACAACGACGCTTACGTGACTGTCAAAGAACCGCGTTTCCCGGTGGATAATCTTTCTTATGAAGCCTTCAACCCGGATTCCAACCAGCCGATGGAGCGCGTGTTCCTGGCAGGCTGGGCGCGGCAGGCAAGTACTGGCCTGGTAGGCTACGCCCGCCGGGACGGCGAGAACGCGGCCGAAGCAGTACTGGCATATCTCCAGACCCAGTCGCCAATGCGCGACCTGGATAACGTGGTGGAGAAATTCGAGCAGCGTCTGGAGGAGACTCACCAGCGCCTGGTGGATAAAATCCATCTGGCGAAACTGGAAGAAACCGAAAAGACTGAAGCACAAAAGCGTGGCGTGGAGGAATTCAAATTTCCCACAAACGATGAGATGTTCACCGCGATGGGATTTTGAGATTTAGATCCTTCCACCTCGTTGAGTTGGATCAAAAAATAAGCGCGACTGCCGCAGGCAGTCGCGCTTATTTTTATATGGATTCTGTAAGCATCGATTCGGTACCGTCAGGGTTTTATCATGCAAAGGGAACTGGAGCGCCCAGCCAACGTATATGTATATGGATTTGAAAGAAAGGAGAAGCCCATGTCCCCATTTACGATTGTCGTCGTTCTGATCTTGACAGTGTTGTTTATCGTTTTGAGTGTCATCCCCCTCCTGCCTGGCCAACCAGATATGGATTCTTCTCGCCGTGTTCCAGGAGCGAAGAAAAAAGTCGCCCATTTCAGACTACTGCGTAAATATCCGAAATAAAATCCCGTTATTTCCAGGCCTTTCGATAAAGGAAAGTTCATGGATTTATGCAACAGCGTACGGCGGAAATATCTGAACCACAGAATGCAGCGCAAAGATGTGAACCAGAATTGCTGTAATCACTTGTATTTTGATTGTTCAAAGTTCACGTATGCATGCAAGAAGCAGTAGAAGCAGAAAAACCAATAAAACGAAGAGCGGTCCGCTGGACCGCTCTTCGTTTTTAGGATTCTTTAAATTTGACAATTTCCCGGATGGCTTTTGCGAGCGCCCGCGCCCGTTCCGGCGCGTCCCCAACATGAGAGCGGGCCACCATTAATAAACGGATTTCCTGCTCCTCCAGATATTCAGTTAACTCCGCATCCCGGCAGAGATCGTCAGCCAGGGGATTCTCACCGCCCCGGCTGAGTGTTTCCCAGGCATTCAGCGCATGGGAGCGGATACGCGCATGCATCTCCTGCCGGTCTGCACCGGCCTTGACCAGTGCCATCAGCACCCGTTCGGTGGCTGCGAACGGCCCGTAGACGGCGAGGTTGCGGGCGATGGCGGCCTCATCCACGCCCAGTTTGGAGAAAATGCTGTTCGCCGTGCGGAGCAGCTCATCCGCGGCGAGACAGGCTTCGGGGAGCAAAATCCGCCGGTTGGCTGAATCATCCAGGGTGCGTTCAAGCAGGGAGTGCGCCGCATTATCCCAGGCGATGCGCGGCAGGGACGCCAAGTAGCGAGCCAGCGAGTTGATTTTTTCCGAACGGATCGGATTCCGCTTGAACGGCATGGCCGACGAACCGACCTGTTTCTCTCCGAATGGTTCGGCCAGTTCGCCGATGGGCGGGGATTGCAGCAGGCGCAAGTCGAATGCAAGTTTGTACAGAGACGCCCCCAGCCCGGCCAGGGCTGAGATCACATCGTAATCCTGCTTGCGGGGGTACACCTGTGACGCGACCGGAAAAAACGGTAGGCCTAGTTTTTTAGAGAGCTGCTTTTCGAATTCGGCCAGTTTGTCTGCGCCCAGCAATTCGGCATATGCGGCGGAAGTGCCAACGGCACCTTTGTATCCTTTCCCCTTTATCCCTGAGGCCTGATTCCTGATTACCTGATAATCCTGCAACAAATCCTGTCCATAGAGCGCCAGCCTGTAGCCCAGCGTGGACGGTTCTGCAGGCTGGAGGTGGGTAAACGCCATCAGTGGGGTGTCGGCCCATTTTTCGATGAGCAGGCCCAGGGTCTGCAAAAGGGACGCGAGGCTTTGGAGCAGGAGTTCGAGTCCGGCCCGCAGCCGCAGGGCGTCCGTATTATCCTCGATATCCATTGAAGTCGCGCCAAGATGGATGATCCCGCCGCCGACCGGGCACTGCTCGGCGAAGGTCCTCACCTCAGCCATCAGGTCATGCTGGATCTCGGCCTCGATTTCCAGGGCGCGCGGCAGGTTGATTTCAGTCATGTGGCGGCGCAGGTCGGCGGCCTGTTCCGGTTTCACCAATCCAAACTCGGATTGGACTTCAGCCAGGGCCACCCAGAGCCGCCGCCAGAGCAGGCGCTTGTTGGTTTCGCTCCACAGGCGGCGCATAGCCGGTGTGCCGTAGCGCCAAGTGAAAGGGGAGAGGTAAGTGTCGAAGTCGGGCATCTGAACCTTGTTTCTCTTCTTATTATACGCGGAAAATGATTCCATTTGCCTCAATATGGAAGATTCCGGCTGGATTGTATTTTTTCTGTCTATGAGCTGGTGTAGAGGATGTTTTTCCTTCCACATGGATGGCAAGGAGCGCAAAAATGCCAGACAGCGAAAAAAATCACCATCAATAGGTCTGCCGTGGATCTCGGTAAAATTGACCTGCTCGTGCAGGAAGGTCTGTACTCCAACCGGACGGACTTCATTCGCACGGCCATCCGCAACCTGCTGGATAAGCATAACCTGGAAATCCAGCAGTCAGTAGCACGTCATTCTTATGCGATTGGTGTGCTCTCTTATGACCGCTCCGATCTTGAAAAACGCAAGGGAAAGGGCGAAAAAATAAAAATCGCCATATTGGGCATGCTGCACCTTCATGAAGATATTTCTGCTGACCGGGCAGGCGAAGTGAGTGAGTCGGTAAAGGTCCTCGGCATCTTTATCGCCAGTGACGAGGTCAAGGCCGTTCTGGACGACCGGATGAAATAACCCCTGCGCTATACCCGATTTTGGTGATCACGTTGCATAGAAAAGATTTTATAATGCAACCTGGAAAGTTGATTTCATAAATAAACTATAGAACGGAAACCGTCATGGAAAATTCTGCTGCTTCTCCCACCCCGGCCTCCCCAACCCCTGAACGCTGGGCAGCCAAATTCTTCATCATCTGGAGCGGACAGGCTGTCTCATTGGTCGGCTCGGCGCTGGTGCAGTTCGCCCTGGTCTGGTGGATGACCAGAACAACCGGTTCGGCTACCGTGCTGGCCACCGCCACGCTGGTAGCTCTCCTTCCGCAAATCCTGCTCGGCCCCTTCGTCGGCGCGCTGGTGGACCGCTGGAACCGGCGTCTCATCATGATCATCGCCGACACGGCCATCGCCGCCGCGACGGGTGTGCTCATCCTCCTTTTCGCGGCCGGCATTGTCCAAGTCTGGCACGTGTACGCCATCCTGCTCGTACGTTCGCTGGGTGGAGCGTTCCACAGTCCGGCCATGACGGCTTCCACCTCGCTGATGGTGCCCAAACAACACCTGGCGCGCCTGGCCGGGATGAACCAGACCTTGCAAGGCCTGCTCAGTATCTTTGCCCCTCCGCTGGGCGCTCTGCTCATCGGCCTCCTGCCCATGCACGGCGTGCTGGCCATTGACATAGGCACGGCTGCGCTGGCGGTTTTGCCCCTGTTGGTCCTTTCCATCCCCAACCCGCCGCGCCAGACTGCACAAGCCAACGGTACGGCCAAAAAGACCACCTACTTGCACGACCTGCGCGAGGGCTTCACCTATGTGGTGAAATGGCCCGGATTGCTCGGGCTGATCCTGCTGGCCATGATGCTCAATTTTCTGCTCGTTCCCAGCAGCTCACTGACTCCGCTGGTGATAACCAAGGTGTTCGGGAAAGGCGTGGCCGAACTGGGCTGGACGGAGACCGTCTTCGGCGTGGGCGTCATCGCTGGCGGACTGGTGTTGAGCGCCTGGGGCGGGTTCAAGCGCAAAATCGTCACTTCGCTGACGGGCATCCTGGGCATCGGCGCAGGGGTAATCCTGATTGGCGTTGCACCGGCCAACCTGTTCTTCTTGATCCTGGTGGCCAATTTCGTGATTGGCGTGACCCAGGTGTTTGCCAACGGCCCAGTGCTGGCAATTTTCCAGACCGCAATCGAACCGGATATGCAGGGGCGGGTCTTCTCCCTCATCAGCGCCGGGACGACCGCCATGATGCCGCTCAGTCTGCTGGTGGCGGGTCCCATCTCCGACTGGCTGGGAGTGCGCATCTGGTATCTCATCGGCGGCGGACTGTGCATCCTGGTCACGCTGGCCGCCTTTTCCATCCCGGCCATTATGAACATCGAGCAGAACCGTCAGCAAGCCCCGCCCCCGCCGGACCCTTCCCCTGCCGTGTGAAAACAAGGCTTTGGGAATTCCCTTTACCCCATCACTACGGCAATTCCCGGAGAACAGTAAAAAATCGGACCGACCTGAGAAGGCCGGCCTGATTCGTTATTGTAAGTTAAATAAAAACCGGGTCCCTTTCGAGACCCGGCATCTGAGGCAATGCTGCGATTACTCGATGGGCACAACGTTGGAAGCCTGCAGTCCTTTGGGCCCCTCTTCGATGGAGAACTCAACCTTCTGGTTCTCTTCAAGTCGCTTGTAGCCTTCCATCTGGAGCGCCGAGAAGTGCACGAATACATCTTCGCCATCCTCGCGGCCAATGAAGCCGAAACCCTTGGTGGCATTGAACCACTTGACGGTACCAACATGACGTTCTTCTGACATTTTCTTTCTCCTGCATAGAATTTTATTGTGCCCAGACCGACCCAATTCCGGCGAGTCTGGTATGCAACGGGCGCAAGCGTATCACGGCTGTAATGCAATGTCAAGGGAAAAAAGGGGAAATGTATCAAATGTTATAGACTGGTAACTCTCACTTTCCGACCAGATTCAACAATTCAAGCACTCGAAAATTGTAGAAGAATGCTTCCAAGCCGGTCTTCTTGAGTTTTTTCAACTTGATGTAATCTGGAAGAGTTCAATTTGGGTTTGCTTGCTGATAAATTGCCGCAATTTCATGATTTTCTTCCTCACCATGGCGATTCCCATAGAGCCTTGGGTTTGAATGGGGTTGGATAGACGCGCGGGACGACGATTTGTTGTACAATGTAAACAGGGCGTCACGCACTTCACGGGAAGTGAACGCGCCTTTCAAGAGGCGTGATATGGAAACAAAAGGCACTCCAGCCATACGGAAACAGAACGCGTGGCTTGCGCTCTATGAGGTGTCTCCCGAGGCAAGAATCGAGATAATGACCTGGGCTTGATCCACCGGCATAAAACACACCTGGTCCCCGGATTGGTCCCCATCATCCTCAATCTTGTTCAATGTCTGGTCGCCCCCGACCAAAAATATTGATTTTATCTTTTAAGCGATGTGGCCATGCTCACCTCTCCCAAGGGGGAATGTTAGGGTGAGGAAGCATACTACAAGGAATGAAGGAGACCTTATGTGTAAACGAAATGGAAATACCCTCCGCCATTCGCTGCCGGGATTGTTCTGCCTGGCAGTGTTGCTCGTTGCTTGCGGTCAGCCTGCAACCCCCGCCCTGACCCCAATCACCGTGCAACTCGCCTGGACACATCAAGCGCAGTTCGCCGGAATGTACGTCGCTGACCAGAAGGGATGCCATCCAGGCCGCGTTGGAGATCAGCGCCTATGCTTGCCTGTATAAGCCGCTCGAGATCCCTGCGCTCCTGCAAACGCTGAGCAATTTTCAACTGGAACGCCTGATAGATGTGATCAAGAAGAAATCGGATCATCCTTAACCACAAGGTCACACTGCCACGAACTCATTCTCCCCGCCCCAAGAGTGGGGCGGGGTCGGGGGTGGGGTTGATAGCTCACACTTTGAGAAGGTCCTGTACAGAAGCACACGGCTTTCACAAAGTCCATTGACAAAAAATGATGGTGTCGTTGCGACACCGTCCCGGTGTCCTTCCGGCGGAACGTCCCGGTGCTCTTCCGGGAGAGAGAGAAAACGAATTGTTCCTCATTGTTTTGTCCAAACGGTCGCGCCTCCCCAGCAGCAGTTGTAGGGGCGCAGCATTGCTGCGCCCATGTTCAGGAGGCATTCGCCCACCATATCATCCC
>Ga0209746_1000031_pt1 | contig 70241 bp, 59 predicted proteins | sample BarGraNGADG00211_3_FD_184496 | JGI IMG/M metagenome (GOLD analysis project Ga0209746, IMG submission 184496) | Arctic peat soil microbial communities from Barrow, Alaska - Barrow Graham LP Ref core NGADG0011-211 (SPAdes) (version 2) | ecosystem: Environmental > Terrestrial > Soil > Wetlands >... | reverse complement strand
CCGCCGATATGAGGTCTATTCTGCGCGGTGACTTGAAGGCCCCGAGCCGGCCAGCGGATACCAGCGCTCCATCCCACCTCCACGGCGGCCCGGCTCCCGCCTTGTGCGCTCGTATATCGGATGTCCCCTCGCGGGGAAGACGCGCTCATTATACCCGCGCTCGAACCGGCCGGCCCGCGGCGGTCGCGCCAGGAACGGGCGGTCATCGCAACGGGCCTCCTTAGTGGTACGATTTGTTTATCGACCCGCGAAGGGCCGGGTCCGTGGAAAGGCTTTAAAGCGTTCGAACAGGAGAGTCCGGTGGCGAGCTTTCCAGAACTCTACGAGGGCCACGCAGGCATCCTGGAGAGGGAGCGCGGTGAGCACGGCCGCAAGTGCGTAGGCACCCTGTGTTCCTATGTCCCGGTGGAACTCATCCATTCGTTCGGTGTCATCCCTGTCAGTATCTGGGGGAGACCGGAAAACGTCGATATCTCCGACGCCCTCCTCCAGCCGTTCATCTGTCCACCGGTGAGGCAGCTGATGGCGCTCGGCATGGAGGGCCGCTACGAGTTCCTCGACGGAATCGTCCACTGCTACACGTGCGACGCGACCTGCGGGCTGTACAACATCTGGGTCCGGAACCTGAAGCCGGGCTTTTCGCACATGGTGAGCCTCCCCTACGTCGACATCGACGAGGCGCGGGCCTACGCGGTGGCAGAGCTGGAAGCCCTGGTCGACGCGCTCGAATCCCTGACTCGCCAGGGGTTCTCCACCGAGAGCCTCGGCAGGTCGATAGCCCTCTACAACGAGGCGAGGTCGCTGTCGAGAGAGGTCTACCGGCTGAAGGCCGGCGGGTTTCGCGCCGACTACCTGGATATCCATTACATGAACCTCTGCGCGCAGGTGCTTCCGGTTGAGACGTTCCTCCCCCGACTCGAGGAGTTCGTCGAAGAGCTGCCGCGGCGCGGCCGCGGGAGCGGCTGGAGGGCGAGGCTGCTGCTCTCCGGCAGCGTCATCAACGACGATTCACTGCTCGCGTTCATCGAGCAGAGGGGTGGCGAGATAGTCGCCGATGACACTTGCCTCGGGCTCCGCCTGCTCGGCGACGCGATACCAGACAGGGAGCCACTCGAATCGGTCGCGTCGTATTATTTGGGCAGGACGCCGTGCGCCAGCAGGGCCGATTTCCCATCGCGAAAGCGCTACATCCTCGAGACCGTGGGCGCCTTCGAGGTGGACGCGGTGATCTTCGTGCACCAGAAGTTCTGTGACGCGCACCTGTCCGACCACCCGTTCCTGAAACGGGTGCTCGACGACGCGGGGATCCCCAGCACGCGGCTCGAGCTCGAAGGTGTCGGTTTCGACGGACAGGTAAGGACCAGGATCGAGAGCTTTTTCGAGATGCTGGAGGCGCGGTGAGCGGTGAGGGGAGGACTACGAAGCGGCTCAAGGCCAACGCGGCCCTGAGACAGATAATCGAGGACTTCTACGCGGACGCGCACCGGGCAAAAGCCGAGGGGCGCCCGGTCGGATGGATACCGCCGATGAACGGCCTCATCGAGCTCTTCTACTCCATGGACATCCACCCGGTCTTTCCGGAGAACTGGGCGCCCATCTGCGCGGCGATCGGCACCAGCGTTGAAAACTTCGCCCGCGCCGAGTCGCGCGGCTACTCGACCGACCTCTGCGGCTACTTTCGTAACAACGTCGGCTACGCGCTCGATGGCATCGACGAGGAGAACCAACCCCTCGGGGGCATGCCCGCGCCGGATTTCCTGATCTCTTTCGGCGCCGGCTGCGTTCCGACCATGAAGACCTTCCAGGTGCTGTGCGACCATTTCGACGTCCCCGTCTTCAGGGCGGACCTCCCGCAGGTGGCCATCGAAGACATCCGGGAGCATCACATCCGGTATGGCGTCACGCAGATAAAAAGGCTCATCGGGTTCCTGGAGGAGATCACCGGCAACCGGTTTGACATCGACAGGCTGAGCCGGGCGGTAGCGTACACGGACGAAGCGTGCAGGCTCTGGGACGCCATAATGGATACCCGCCGCGCGCGCCCCGCACCGTTCTCCGCAGCCGAGATCGGGATCATGTTCGTGATGGTGACCAGACACGGCACCAGGGTCGCGGTGGATTTCCTTCGCGAGGTGCTCGAGGAGGTGACGGGGAAGGTCGACAGGGGTGAGGGCGTGATCCCCAACGAGCGCATACGGCTCTTCTGGGACAACATTCCGCTCTGGTACAACATGAGGCTCTTCAACTACTTCGAGAAGTGGGACGCGGTCGTGGTGGCCGAGACCTACACCTCGGCCTGGACGATGAGGATGGACCCGGATAGACCTCTGGAGAGCATCGCCTACAAGTCGCTCACCTCTTACCCGATGGTGTCCTGCGTCTCGCTGAACAAGAGGGTTGAGCTGATAAAGAGAGCGGTCAGCGACTACGGGATCGACGGCGCCATCCTCCATTCGAACAGGAGCTGTAAGCCCATATCGATGGGGCAGATGGATATCCAGAGGGTCCTGCTCGAGGAGCTGTCGGTGCCGAGCGTGATGTTCGACGGTGATCACATGGATGCTTCGCGGTTTTCGATGGCGCAGTTCCAGGCGCGCATCGACGCCTTCATGGAGATGCTGCTCCAGCGGGCATGACCGCCTGCCTCCTTTCAATCCACCACTTGCCCACCTCAGGGTATAGAATGTACGCACAATCGTTACGACTCTCGACTGCTGGAGGCGCCCCATGGACAAAGCCAGACCGAACAACCTCGTTGACATGTTCGAGTGGAGCGTGGCCCGCCACGGACCGAACAAGCTGTTCGGGACCAAGAACGCCGCGGGCGAGTACGAGTGGGTCACTTACAACGAAGTCGCCCGGAGGGTCGACGACCTCCGCGCGGGAATGGCGGCGGCGGGCATCGGAAAAGGCGACTGCGTAGGGCTCATCGCGAACAACAGGACCGAGTGGGCTATCATCGCGTTCGCGACCTTCGGGCTCGGCGCGAGGTTCATCCCGATGTACGAGGCGGAGCTGACGAACACCTGGCGCTACATAATAACGGACAGCGGCATCAAGGCCCTGTTCGTGTCCAAACCCGAGATACTGGAGAAGGTCGAGTCCTTCAAGGACAGCATCCCGGGCCTCGAGAAACTGTTCGTGATAGACGCCGAAGGCCTCGACTCCATGGCGGAGCTCGAGCGCAAGGGCGTTGAGAACCCGGTCGCATCCATAAAACCGGACACAGACGATATCGCCGTACTGATATACACCTCCGGGACCACGGGGGAGCCCAAGGGAGTGCTGCTCTCCCACGGCAACTTCACCTCGAACGTTGTCGACGCCGGAGCCTGCTTCCCGGACCTCTCGGACCAGGACCGCAGCCTGTCCATACTTCCGTGGGCCCACTCCTTCGGGCAGACGGCCGACGTCTACAACTTCATCAACATCGGCGGCTCCGTGGCCTTCATGGGGAGCGTCCAGACTATTGTCGAGGACCTGGGCAAGGCGCAGCCGACGTTCCTCATCGCGGTCCCGCGGATCTTCAACAGGGTGTACGACGGGCTCTGGGCGAAGATGGACGAGGAGGGCGGTCTGCCCCGGAAGCTGTTCGTGATGGGCGTAGAGGCGGGAAAGAAGAAGCGAGAGCTTGCCGCCCAGGGAAAGAAGAGCCTCTCCGTCGACATCAAGCACAAGTTGGCGGACGCCATCGTCTTCAAGAAGATACGCGATACCTTCGGCGGTAAGATCGTTGGCGCCATCACCGGCAGCGCCATGATGAACCCGGAGATCGCCTACTTCTTCTCGGACCTGGGGATACCCACCTACGACTGCTACGGGCTGACGGAGACCTCGCCCGCCGCCACGATGAACAAACCCGGGAACAACAAGATCGGGACCGTCGGCACCGCCATCCCCAACTGCAGGATAGTGATCGACAGCTCGGTGGTCGACGAGGGCGCCGACGACGGCGAGATAATCGTCTACGGGCCCAACGTCATGAAGGGCTACCACAACAAGCACGAGGCCACCGCCCAGGTCATGACCGAGGACGGCGGTTTCCGGACCGGCGACCGTGGCAAGCTGGACGACGAGGGCTTTCTCAAGGTGACCGGGAGGATCAAAGAGCAGTACAAGCTCCTGAACGGCAAATACGTCTTCCCAAGTGGCATCGAGGAGGAGATAAAGCTCATCCCGCTGGTCTCGAACGCCATGATCTTCGGCGAGGGCAAGGAGTACAACATCTGCCTGGTCGTCCCCGACTTCGAGGTGCTCGGCAGGCACGCCGAGAAGAGCGGCCTCCCGACCGACCCGGTGGCCCTGGTTGCGGACGCATCGGTCCAGAAGATGATCAGCGACCGCATCGTCGAGGCGCTGCAGGGCACTTACGGGAAGTACGAGATACCAAAGAAGTTCGTGTTCCTGGAAGAGGACTTCACCCTCGAGAACGGGATGCTGACCCAGACCTTGAAGCTGAAGCGCAGGGCGGTCGTTGACAGCTTCAGCGAGCAGATAGAGGCCCAGTACCAGTAGGCACGGGGGCCTCCCGCAGTCAGAGAGACCGGCCGTTCGAGTGGCCGGTCTCTTCATGCCCGGGCGCCGCCCTCGGTCTTCGGCACCGCATCCAGCCTCGAAGGTAACGGTTGTGAGCAGCAGGGGTGCGGTCCTCCACCGACCGGAACAACGCCACGCATGAACTCGCGTTTCCCCGTCGAAACAAGGAGCCGGGGAAAGCAGTGAGAGGACGGTAGGGCGGGCCGGTGCCCGATAGCCAGGAGGTCAAGTTGCCAGAGTACCTGAACGTTCCGCAGGTGGCGAGGTTGCTCAAGGTCAACATCCAGACGGTCAGGGCTTACATCCGGAGCGGCGAGCTGCCGGCGGCAAGGGTCGGCAGGCGGTACGTCCTGACGCCGGACGACGTCGACACGTTCATCAAGAAACGCAAGGAATCCCGGAGAGCAGATGACATCGGCCTTACGGATAAAGGCAAAGAGCACGTGAAGAAGGTCCGGGCCAACGCCGAGAGGGCCATGTCTTACCTCGAGGACTGCCCCGGCGCCGGCATCGACGAGATATCGGAGGCCCTTGGGATCGGCTCGCGGGATGACACGTACAGGGCCCTTCTGTGGCTGGAGGGAAAGGACCTCGCTTACAGCGAGCCTGGCGGCGACAAGCCCGACAGGAGAAAGGACCCGTGGTACGCCAGGGCTTGAGTCGAAGCGCAACTTCGGCCGGCCCGGAAATGCGCCATTGAGCGATTCCCTTGAGAGCGCGCGGCGGGTCGGGCGGTCAGCCGGTCTCGAACTCGACCCAGTGCCCACGCTCGATAGACTCGATGTTCCTGATGCGTTCCTCCAGCGTGACCAACGGCCGCGTGGCCTCGTTGACGAAGAAGTACAGTGGGTATCGCGCCCCGGCCGGGAACGGCTGTTCTCCCTTCATCAATGCCCCAAGGTCGATGATGGTCTCCTTCAACGCCCCGGGGTCGCTCGTTATCTTCGCCGCTATCGAGTCGGCCAGCAGATCACTGTTGCGGAACAGCGACGTTGTCTTCAGGTTCAGCCAGAGCACCACGAAAACCGTCCAGGCCACGAAAGCGAACGGCAGCCAGAGGGCGAAACCCGTCTCGAAGGCGAGCAGCACGAACGGCCCGACCAGCATCAGGTCGAGGGCGTATCCGATGCGCCTGAACCTCCGGCGGCTCGTCGACAGGAAGATGTCTCCCGCCATGACGTGCGCCAGCTCGTGTGCCATCAACGCCTCGGCGCGCGAGTCGGTAGTATCCATCCTAAGTGCCGCCGTTGTCACCCCGACCGCGGGGTTGTCCATGTGAAGGAAGGAGATGGAGTTGGCCGTCGGCAGTTCCAGCGCGACGAGCTCCGGCGGCTTTGTCCCGACAGCCGTGCTCACGGCCTCGAGGGCGTTTCTGAACGTGGGCAGCCCGGGCAGCCTCGCCGGGGACTCCTCGGAGACCGGCATCACGTCCCTCCTGTGACTGAACACCGCGACGAGGAACAGTGCCGCGACCAGGAGGCACGGAACAAGGACGGCTAGCATGCGGACGGCGGAGGCACCGCCGCGCGAGGGCTCGAAGAAACCCTCCCCGAGCGTGATAGCGACGACCAGGCCAGCGAGTGAGCCTGCGAACGCTATGAAGAGTGGGGCCAGACCGGTGAGCTTCTGAGCGAGCAGCCGCCACCGGTAACGCTTGATGCTGGCGATGACCTGGGGCTCCAGGTTCGGTTCGAAACGCAGCCTTCCGATCACCCGAGGTCGACCTTGCCCATCCGCATCGCCAGTGTCCAGAGCGCCTCGATCGCCTTTTCGCGGAACTCCGGGGACATCTTGTCCGGCAGTTCGCCGAAGTACGAGTTGAGGAGGCTGGCCCTGGTGAAGAAGAACTCGAACGCTCCGATGTAGCAGAACAGTGCGAGCCTCGTGTCGACCGGGCCGAAGTCGAACGCGGTCTCGGCCTCCAGGTACTTCTGGACGGCTTCGACGAATGGGACCCCGATGTCGATCGCCCAGGGCTTCACCGATGGGCTCGACCCCGACTGCTTTATGAGGAGCGCGACGTTAGGGTGGGCGGCGAGGAAATCGAACATGATCTCGACGATCGCCCTGAAGCGCACCGGGAATGAACTCTCAGCGACCGCGGGCTCGAAAAGGACGCCCAGCGTCTCGAGCGCGTAGCTCATGACGTTGTAGTTGACGGCGTTCCAGAGCTCCTCCTTGGAACCCCAGTGGTAGTGCACCTGGGCGATGTTGACGTCTGCCGCCTCCGCGATGTCCCTGGTAGTGGTGCCGTCGTACCCGTGCCTGGCAAACAGTTCCTCGGAGGACTTGAGGATCTTCGCCTTCGTGGATCCCGGGTTGGCCCTGGCCTCCTCGAGCGCTTTCTCGCGGAAATCTTTCTCCATCATCCACCGTTCTTGAGATCGCCCGTTCAATCAGGTGATTGCAGCAGCTATCAGTGTTTCACAAGGCCCATGGCGGGACAACGACCGGCCGGTGTCGGGCCTGTTCTGATCCGCGCCGCATGCTCCGGACCCCCGGCGCTTTTCTCAGGCCACCGCTCCGCTCCGCTCCATCTCCCGGGCCCACTTCCAGAGGACCCTTGCTACAGCGACGTTCAGAACCGGTGCGGACCACAGGACCAACTTGCCGAGTATCCTGGACCTGCTCCGCAGGAGGAGCAGCAGCGACGGGACTTCCATCAGTCGCACCACGGCGACGGCTTTGAGCGCCGCGGGGTCGTCGGGCATGAGCATTGCCCGTGCCTGGACCGCCGCCATCGCCAGCCATACCACCCCGGCCCGGCGCAGGAGCGGCGCGTCCTCGGGTGGTCCCCCCCGCGCGAGCACCTTCATCATCAGCCGAGGCGCGAGCACCGCCGTGGCCACGGATATCCCGTCGAATATCGCCAGGTTGCGGCACATCCCGGCGGCTTTCGTGGCGTTCTCACCCGACCCGGGGTCTTCCTTCACCTGTGTGCAGACCTCTGTCATCTACCATCCCTCCAGTCGGACTCACGGTCCCTGCTCCCGGTTGCCCTCCTCGCCGGCTACCTAGTCGTTCTGCCAGTCACCGTCCATACCCTTCCCCGCGGGCGCGCACCGCGCCGGGCGCGGACCGCCCGGTGGAACGTACGGTCGGAACGGCCGGGACACTGTTTGTCGAGTGTGGTAATACTCTTATAATCATGGAGACACCCGGCGAGGCGAACAGAGACCGACCGGTGCAATGTCGGTACTCTCGACGGACATGGAGGTTATCCTTGGACGGCAAGACCATCCTTATAGTCGACGACGACGAGAACCTCGTGAAGGCTCTCGCGCTGAAACTGCGCAGCGCCGGTTACACGGTGCTGGTCGGGCTGGACGGCATGCAGGCGCTCATGCAGGCGCAGAGGAAGGACCCGGACCTTATCCTGATGGACGTCACGATGCCGGCCGGCGACGGGCTGAGCGTGCTGGACAAGCTGCACCACTCGATCAGGACGCGGCAGATCCCGGTCATAATGATGTCGGCCGCCAGCGGCGACAACCTCGAGGAGGACGCCAAACAGATGGGAGCGATCGGCTTTCTGCACAAGCCTTTCGACGCGGACAAGCTCATCAAAGCGATCGATATCGAGATGGGAGCTCAGCCGGCGGGGTGAGCCGCCACCGCGGTCGACACGGCATCCCTGAGAAACGACGGCCTGGCCAGAAGGAACAGCGAGAGCGCCAGGCATACGGAGGCGCCGACCCCCACCGCGAGCGGCGGGGACCGGGAGTCGGACAGGTAGCCCAGCAGGAGCCCCCCGAACGGCGCGGTGCCCTGGAACAACAGTATGTAAAAGCTCATGATCCGGCCCCGCATGTTGCGCTCCACCCTCGATTGCAGCACCGTGTTTATGGTGGCGCTGGCCATCAGGAAGCTCACCCCGATAAGGAAGGCCATCGCCAGCGACAGCCAGTAGTTCGTCGAGACGGCCAGCACGAACAGGATCAGCGAGAACGCGAGCATCGAACCTTTGATGATGTTGCGTTCCTTGAACCGCCTGTTGAGCTTGGTCACCAGCGGCGCTCCCACCACCGCGCCCAGTCCGATCGCACACAGCAGCCCGCCGTACCCCCAAGAACTCTTGTTGAGCACGTCCCTTGCGAAGCCCGGCAGCAGGACGATGGTGGAGATGCCGAAGAACGCGGATATTCCGATGACCGCCAGCAGGTTCACGGCCCACCTGTTACCCCTGAGGTACCGCGCGCCTTCCCTGATGTGCTCGAGCGTTCCTCCCGGCGGAGCCCCGGCGGGCACGGGCCTTGCCCTTATGAGGAGCAGCGCCGCTATGACCGTGAGGAAGCTCGCGGCGTTGACGTAGAACGCGGCGGCGAGGCCCCAGGCGCTCAGTATCACCGCGCCGAGCGCGGGACCGATAAAGCGCGCCATGTTGAACTGAGCCGCGTCCAGGGCGACGCCGTTCAGGAGGTCTTTCTGTGGGACCAGGTCGGGGACCATCGCCCTCCACGCGGGGAAGTTGAAGACGAACGCGATCCCCATTATCGCCGTGAGGACCATGATCGAGGAGAGCGGCAACTCGCCCAGCGAGGCCAACACCGCGAGCGTGAGAGCGGCGAACATCATCACGACCTGGGTCACGATTATGAGCTTCCTGCGGTCTACGCGGTCGGCCAGGGAGCCGGCGTACAGGACGAAGAAGACGATCGGAACGAACGTCGCGAGGTTCACCGCGCCGACCCACGCGTCCGACCCGGTCAACACCCTCACGTACCAGAGAAGCGCGAACGTGTGTATCCACGTCCCGACGTTTGAGAGGAACGCCCCGCCCCACAGTAACCTGAAGTCGCGGTGCCCGAAAGCCGACAGCGTCCCACCGTGGAAGAGTGTCTCCTCGACCAGGTTAGTAGTCGGCGCGGTGACGTCGGCCTCGAGTACCTCTACGGGTTCCTTGTCCATTCCGCCGCCGGGTCCGCGCGTCTCCACCCGCCGCTACTCGTTCGGGAATCCGGTGCCGGGGAAGAGGATATTCGCCAGGTCCGCAAAGATCTCCCGGGCGTACGCCACCGGGTCCTTCAGCGCGGGAGGGAATTTGTTGGCCAGCACTATGATGGTGGCGTCCTTCGAAGGCAGGTGGTACATCGCCGAGTTGTAGCCGTAGTTCGCGCCGTTGTGGCCGAGCCATCCTTTGAGGTCGCTAACGCCCAGGCCGTACATCTCGCCGTGCGCCTCGCCGCCCGGGACGGTCACAAACGTCATCTGCTCGTCGTGTCCCTTCGAGCTGAGCAGCTGGCCGTCGGCGAGCGCCTTCGACCAGACGTGGAGGTCCTCGAGGCTCGATATGATCGCGCCGGCGGTCCAGTATGACGACTGGTCGGTGTTGGTGATGTCCACCAGCGCTCCGCTCGAGAAGTCGTTGTAGTAGCCGTGCGAGTAATCGCCCACGATATCCGGACCGTCGGGCAGGCTGGTGTCCTGCAGCCCCAGCTCGTTGAACATCCTCTTGTTCATCTCCCGGACGGCGGTATTGCCGGTGACCTTCTCGGCTATCAAGCCGGCCAGGATGTAGTTGGTGTTCGAGTAATGGAAACCGGCGCCCGGTGAGAAGTACGGCGGGTGGGAGATGCCGATGCCGACCAGTTGCTCGGGCGTCCACCTGGTGAGAGGCTTCGTTCGGACCGTACGGTCGAAAGTGTCGTCTTCCTCGTAGTCGAACAGCCCGCTGGTGTGGTTGAGAAGCCGGCGGATCGAGATGTTCTTCGAGCCGGGCACCTCCGGGAAATACATGCTCAGCTTATCGTCGAGGCTCAGCTTGCCCTCGTCGTCGAGCATAACGAGAAGGGTCGAGGTGAAAGGCTTGGTGGTGCCCGTGATGCGGAACTTCATCGTCGACTTCAGCTTCTTGCCCGTCTCCAGGTCCGCTTTGCCCCTGGCGATTATCCAGGTGCCACGCCCGGGGACCCAGACGCCGACGACGATGCCGGGCAGATGGTAGGCATCGACCTTGGCGTCGACGACCTGCTCCATCTGCTTTCGTGTCTCGGCCGGGAAGGACTTGACGAACGGGGTGGTGCCGCAAGACGTCCCGGTCAACGTCACCAGGAGGATCGCCGACAACGCGAGCGGCGTGAGGGTGCGCGCCAGCGCCCGCGCGCTCGTTGACGCGGTCGCGCGACTAACGGTCATCCACTATCACCTTCCAGATCGGGCGCGTCGGGTTCCGGCCCCGCCGAAGCGCGGAACCGTGAATAGGCTACCATCTTCCCGGCGACCCTTATGGCCCTCTCCGGCGACGACGCGATGTAGAGCCTGCTCCCTTTCAGGCGCAGAAAAGATGACTCTTCCTCGTTGACCGACACCGCGATTATCGGCTTGCGCTCGTCTTCCATGAGGGCCTTCATCCTGTTCACTATCGCCGAGTCGGTCCACTTGGACATCTCGGACGGGTCGATGCCCCCCGAGCCCTCCTGGTCCCGCTCCCCCCGGCGCGACCACGACTTGGAGAGCCCCCTGGTGATGGCGAGCGCGAAAGAGACCAGCCGGGTCGTCCTCAACCGGGCCAGGAAATAGACCGGGCGCACCACGGTGTTCAGTATGTTGTCGGCGAAGAAGCCTTTGCCGAGGAGCGTCCCCATGGCGACGACCATGTCGACGTCGGGCGACTTTGCCAGCGAGTCGAGCACACGGAAATGGCTGGAACGCTTCACGTTACCGACTATGTCGACCGGGTTCCTGCGGCTCCAGAAGCTGGGAAGGAACGAGTCGAGCTCGCTCACCAGCGATTCGGAAAGCGTGGCGAGCTCGAGACCCTCGCGGTCGCAGGCGTCCGCTGCGGCCACGCCCCACCCGCCGCCCATCGTCATCACCGCGACCCTGTCCCCGCGGGGGAGTGGAACCGAGGAAAGGGCGGCCGCGAGGTCGACCAGCTCCTCGGTGCTCCCGGCGATGAGGATTCCCGCCTGCTCGAACATGCCCTTGAACAGGTCGAACGCCCCGGCCAGCGCGCCGGAGTGCGACCTCGCGGCGCTCCGGCCCTGCTCGCCCCTGCCGGCCTTTAGCGCCACGATGGGCTTGTGGGGGGTGATGCGCCTCGCGACCTCCAGGAGCCTGTTCCCGTCGTCGATCCCCTCGATGTAGAGGAGTATTATCCCCGTGTTAGGGTCGTCTCCGAGGAACGCCAGGTAGTCGCTTATCTCGGTGTTGGCGGAGTTGCCGCTGCCGACGAAGCGGCTGAAGCCTATGCCGCGACGCCTGCCCCATGAGAGGAGTTGCACCCCCAGGTTGCCGCTCTGCGATATGAAGCCGACCTCGCCCTGGCGCGGGAAGACCGGGGCGCCCAGCGCGCAGAACGAGGAGGTCGAGCTGTAGATGCCCATCGTGTTCGGCCCGACGATGGTGATGCCGCTCTCGTTCGCTATTCTGGCGATCTCGAGCTCCAGGTCGGTGCCCTCCGCGCCGACCTCGCGGAAGTTGGAGGCCACTATCACAACGTTCCTGACCCCGATGGACGCCGCCTCGCGCAGTATCCCCGCCACCTTCTTGGCCGGTATCGTCAGGATGGCGAGGTCGACAGGCGCGCCGATGTCGAGCAGAGAACCGAATGTCGGAAGCCCCAGCACGCTCTGCTCGTTGGGGTTGACCATGTAGAGGCCGCCCCGGTAGCCGCCCCCGAGGATGTTCATGGGCATCATGAACCCCCACTTGCCCGGGGCGTTGGATGCCCCGACCACCGCTACTGACTCCGGGTTGAACAGCCTCTCGAGGTCTCTTGGGAAATCGGGCGTTTCCATCGTTTGTCTCCTGTCGGTGCCAACCATGCAACCGACAAGGATTTTACATCATGTAGCTCCCCCCGGCCGCTGGGGGTTCCAACCGGTGCGAGGAATCCGCCACCGGACGCATAATATTTGAGCCATGGGGAAAAAACTGGAACGCGCCGCGGACCTCGAGCTGGAGATGCCCGAGCCTTTTGATTTTTCCATGACGGTCGCCAAGCCGGCCGGATGGTACTGGTCCACTCCCGGGGAGGTGTTCGAAGACGGTACCATGTGGACAGGCCTGTACATCGCGGGCAGGCCGGTGGGCCTGCGGCTTTCCCCGGGCGGCGGGACCACGGTGAGCGCGCGCGCTTTCGCGGCCCTGGCCCTGGAGGTCGAGGCGCTCGAAGAGCTCAGGTCGACGCTGGAGTCAGGCCTTGGGAAAGACATCGACCTCGAAGGGTTTTACAGGTTCGCGGAGGGCGACCCGGTGCTCGAGATGGTCGTCCGCGACAGGTACGGGATGAGGATCGGGAGGCTCGACGAGCTGTTCGGGCGGGTGATACTCGCGATACTGCTCCAGATGGCGCAGATGGGCAGGAGCGGGCAGATGATGCAGGCGGTTCTCGAGCTCTACGGGACGCGGATCCGGTTCGACGGCAGGGAGGTGGTGCTCTGGCCCACGCCCCGGCGCCTGTCGCGCGTCGAGGAGTCAGAGTTGAGGGAGAAGGCCAACCTCGGCTATCGCGCAAAGCGGCTGTCGGCCGCCGCCAGGCACCTGGTGGAGCGCCCCGTCTCGATGCGGGAGCTGGACGCCATGGACGACGAGGCGGCGGTCGCGCGCGTGATGGAGATACCGGGCATCGGCCCTTACGCGGCGGGGATAGTGCTGGGACGCTACGCGCCGATAGACGCCTGGAGCGTCATCGTGATGAGCGAGCTGCTGCTCGGGGTGACCCCCGATAAGCCCAGGCAGGAGATTGAGAACATCAACAAGGTCGTGAGCGCTCGCTGGGGCAAGTGGAGCTGGATGGCGTTCGCTTACATACTGAACGACCTCGAGAACCTCCAGAAGTTCTACAGGATAACCAGGCTCTCCTGACCCGACAAGGGGCGGTCGCCGGCCTACGCCGGCTCGCACTCGCCTTTCTTCTGGCGCTGCTTCTCGAGCTCTTCCTCCAGAAGCGCGCGGCGCAGGACCTTGCCGACCATGGTCTTTGGCAGCTCCGCGCGGAACTCGACCACGCGTGGCGACTTATAGGAGGCCAGCCTCTCGCGGCAGAAGGTGATGATCTCTTCTTCCGTCGCCTCTTCCCCGGGGTTCAGCACCACGTAGGCCTTGACCGTCTCGCCCCTGTACTCGTCGGGCACGCCGACGGCGACCGCCTCCTGCACCTTGGGGTGCTCGAAGAGGACCTCGTCGATCTCGCGCGGGTATATGTTGAAGCCTCCGGCGATTATCATGTCCTTCTTTCGATCGACGATGTAGAAGTAACCATCCTCGTCGATGGTCCCGATGTCGCCCGTGTAGAGCCACCCGTCGCGGAGGGTCTCGGCGGTCTCTTCGGGGCGGTTCCAGTAGCCCTTCATCACCTGGGGCCCCTTGATGATGAGCTCGCCGGGCTCGTTGATCCCCAACTCCTGCTTGCCGGTCTCGGCGTCCACTATCCTGGCGTCGGTGTCGGGGAACGGTATGCCGACCGACCCTATCTTCTTCATGCCGAAGATGGGGTTGGAGTGCGTGACGGGAGACGCCTCGGAAAGCCCGTAACCCTCGCAGAAGATACCGCCGGAGATACTGCTGAACTGCCTGTGCACCTCGACCGGGAGCGGCGCGGAGCCCGAGTTGCAGAGCTTTATGCGGTTGACCCCGTAGGCCAGCGCGTCCGGGTGGCCGAGTATCGCCACGTAGAGCGTCGGGACGCCCGGGAAGAAGTTCGGCTCGTGCCTCTGGATCGCCTGCAGCAGCATGTTTATCTCGAACTGGGGTATCAGCACCATCGCGGAGGCGTTGAAGACGGCGTTGTTCATCGCCACGGTCTGGCCGTAGGAGTGGAAGAACGGTATCACGCACAGGTAGACGTCCTTGCCGCGCTCGATGAACTCCTTGCCCCACGCTGATACCTGGAATGTGTTGGCGAGGAGGTTGCGGTGCGTCAGCATCACGCCCTTGGGCAGCCCTGTGGTCCCCCCCGTGTACTGAAGAGCCGCGAGGTCTTCGGAGGGGTCGATGTCGACGTCCGGCGCCTCGGGGGTGGACGCGTCGATCACCTCTCTGAAGTAAGAGGTGTCGGGACCCTTCTCGGCGGCGGGCGTCACCCTGGTCTCCATGTAGTCGGTGATGCTGGTCACGATGCAGCGCTTGAGCGGGGTGCTGTCCTTGACCGCCTCCACCCTGGAGTGGAAGAGGTCGAGGTATATCATGGTCTCGGAGCCCGAGTCGTTGAGCTCGAACTCGATCTCCCGCTCGACGTGCAGCGGGCTTATGTTGGTCACCACGGCGCCGGCCTCCAGCACTCCGTAGTACGAGATGATCATCTGCGGGCAGTTCGGGAGCATCAGCGCGACCCTGTCGCCCTTCTTCACTCCCATTCCCCTGAGCGCAGTGGCCAGGCGCCTCACCTGTTCGCGTATCTCGCCGTAGGTCATCTTCTGGTCGAAGAATATGGTGGCCACGTTTTCATCGTATCTGAGGCAGGCCATCTCGAGGACCTGATACAGGGGGATCTTCGGGTAGCGTATCGTCTCGGGAACGAACCAGTCGTAGTTCTTCAGCCAGATCTTTTCCATGGAGCACCCTCCTGTGCCATCGGCCGCGCCTGAACATGCCTGATTATAAATCACACGGGGTCAACCACGCGGGGTCCGACCGATGTTCGTCGACTGTCGCTGGAGGCGCCCGGTGTCGGACGTAGTCCTATTCGCGCACGCCGGCGAGCCGCTTCGCCGACTCGATGGCGGCGGCCCGGTGGGGCTGGAGCCCCGAGAACTCGAGCAGGCTCATCTTGCAGGCCTGGCCGGAGCCGCCACCGTGGGTGGCGGAGTGCAGGATGGACCCGAGCCCCCAGGATATGTTCTCGATGAGCCTGACCATCCGGACGCGGTCCTCGGCGGAGACGTCGCCCGCGCCCTTGAGGAATCTCTGGAGGAACGGTGCGATCTCGGGGTTCCTCAGCTCCTTCTCTCCCGGGCAGCATGCCAGGATGCCTCCCGTGATGTCCTCGGCGAGCCTTATCAGGTCGAACACCGCGCGGGACGCGTAGTACTTGGTGTTGTTGGCGAGCACCGGGTCGCCGACGTAGCCGGCGCCGGGGAGCTCCGAGCCCCTGAGGGCCGCGGCAACGCCGCAGGAGTACATAGTCTCGGTTATATGGATCATGTCGGCGAGCTTGTCTCTGACGTGGGCCGAGCTGCCGAGGCCGTTGTACTGCGCCATCATCTGGGTGGCGGCGACGAGGACGTCGGCCCAGCCCGCCTTGCAGCCCCCGGTGGTGGGCCGGTGCGACGCCCCGAACAGGTTCACCACGTCGTCGAGGTACTCGACCTCGCCGCACATGAAGACGCGCTCCCACGGGACGAACACGTCGTCGAACACGACGATGCACTCGTGGACGCCGTAGAGCGAGTTGCCCAGATCTATTTCCGCGCCTTCGACCCTGCGGTCGTCCTGCGACTGCCTCACCGCTATATGGATGAGCCCGGCTGCGTCGGCGGGCACCGCGCAGGCCAGGGCGTAATCCTCGGCGCCCGCCCGGTGTGTCGTGCAGGGCAGCACCAGCTTCTCGTGAGAGATCACCGCACCCGTCTGGTGGAGCTTGGCGCCCCTGATCACGATGCCGTCGGTCCCCCTGTCCACGATCCTCAGGTACATGTCGGGGTCGGGCTGGCGGTCGGCCGGGACCTTGCGGTCGCCCTTGGGGTCGGTTATCGAGGGGCACGCCAGCAGGTCGTTGCGCTGCATATACTTTAGCCACTCGACGAAGTGCTCGTGGTAGGAGGTCCCGTGTTCGCTGTCGATGCGGCGGGTTATATGGAGGACGGGCGCGAAAGCGTTCTGGATGCAGCGGAACGAGCACATCCCGAGTATGCGGTTGCAGTGCCTCGTGATGTTAACCTTCGCAACGAGGTCGTCGGTGCTCTGCGGCACGTGCTGGAATATGCTGACCGGCTCGCCCGTGAGATGCGACTGCCGCACCACGCGGTCCGACATCTCGGGGTCGTGGGCCAGGTCGTAGGTTGCCGCGACGGCCTCCGCGGCGGCGCGCACCGCGGGGTGGTCCATGGCGTTGTCTATCCGACCACCGTCGACGTAGAGATTGAGCCTCATCGCGGCCACGCTCTCGAGATACTCGCTTCCAGTCTTCATCCTCGGTCCTCCTTGAGGGATGGGCTATATGCACAAGGTGTCGCAAAAGGGTCAGACCCCTTTGTCGCACACTATCGCTGCAGCTCCTTCGGCGTGACGCATACACCCTTGGCGCGGGTCACCAGCAGCGGCTCTTCCAGGTAGTCGGCCGCTGACGGCCCCACCTCGGGCCGGGCGGCTATGACCTTGCGCGCCTCGAACTCCATCTTTCGCGACGTGTTTCCCGCCTCGGTTATCCATCCACGCGCTTCTATGTAATCGCCTGCGAACACTGGCGCCTTGAACTCCACCTCGTCGTAGCGAAGGAAGAGGCCCTCGTCGCCGTCGCGCCTGATAAGGAGCTCGGTCGCAACGTCCCCGAACAGCGCCAGGACGCGCGCTCCGTCCACGAGGTCGCCGCCGTAGTGGGCGTCCGCGGAACTCATCCTCACGCGCAGCACGGCCTCTTGTTCAGCAGCCATAGAACTCACTCCCTTTCCGTCGATCGTAACCGGGGCGCAGATCTCGGAACACCGGCTCGCGTGCCGGCCCGGACCCTCACCCCGGGCTTTTTTCTCCCTGCCGCTCGTAGACGACCTCGCCGCCGACCACCGTCATCTCGACGCTGACATCCCGGATCTTCTCCTTGGATACCTCTACCGGGTTGTCGCTCAGAACGACCATGTCCGCGCGTTTGCCAGGGGTCAGCGAACCTTTCACACGCTCCTCGAACTGGGCGTAGGCGGCGTCGATTGTATACATCCGCACCGCCTGCTCGGCCGTGATCGACTGCTGGGGCTCGAACCCCTCGCGCGTGACGCAGCATTGGATGGCGTGCAGCACGTCCACCGACTCGACGGGGCCGTCCGAGGCCCCCGCGACCCTGACGCCCGCGTCCACCAGCGACCTGAACGGGTAGGTCCACCGGGTACGCTCCATCCCGAGCCGCTTGTGGAGCCAGCCCTTCTCCGAGTGGATGAACATGGGCTGGGTCGAGACTACTATGCCGAGGCGGTGAATATCCTCGACGATGCGCTCGTTGAGCTGCGAGGCGTGCTCGATGCGGTGCCGGTGCCCGCTGAGGGGGTGTTCCGAGAGCAGCCGCTCGTACAGCTCGACGCAGGTGCGGTTCGCGGCGTCGCCGATCGCGTGTATCGCCACCTGCAGCCCCGCCTGGTGCGCGAAAAGCATGCGGCTGTACAGTTCATCGGTGCCGTGTGCGAGTAACCCCCGTTTGTCGGGCTGGTCGGCGTACGGCTGGTCCATGTAGGCGGTGCACGACCCGTAGGTGCCGTCGGCGTATATCTTGACTCCCCCGATCCTGTGCCCCGCGCCAACCTCCGGGTTGTGCAGGGGGGTCTGCATCGCGGTGTTGACCTGCTCCATGTCGCTCGAGACCAGAATGCCGTAGAGGTTCACCGGGATGTGCTCGAGCAGCATGCTCATGAGCGGGACCTCGAATGCACCGTCGGCGCCGGCGGGGCCCTCCGCGTCGGTCTGCATGACGGCGCCCGCCGACGTCACCCCGCACGAGGCGAGCCGGCCGAACGTGCTCCTGGCCCCCTCTATGAAGGCGTTCACGTCCGGGATGGGAACCTTGCTCTTTATCATCAGGGAGGCCGACTCGCGGAAGACGCCCGACGGATAGCCGTCGGGCTCGCGGTCGATGACTCCCCCCTCCGGGTCGGGCGTCGAGGCGGTCGCGCCCGATTCCTCTATGGCCTGCGAGTTGGCGAATACGGTATGTCAGTCGTGCTTCACTATCATCATGGGGCGCTCCGAACACGCGGCGTCCAGGTCGTGGCGCGTCGGGAGCCTCGGCTCGTCGAAGTCCTGCTCGTCGAACTGCAGGCCCACCACCCAGCCGCCCGGCGGCACGCCCTCCGCCGCGGCCAGCATCCTGTCGGAGAGCTCCTCAACCGACCGCACGCCGTGCAGGTCGACGTTCATGTCGAAGTAGACCAGCATCAGGGGGTGCAGGTGGGTGTCGATGAACCCGGGCAGGAGCGCGCGCCCGCGCAGGTCGACCGGGGAATAGTCGCCCCGCATCGCCGACTCGCATTCGGCGCGAGGGCCCACCGCGACTATCCGTCCGTCGCGGACGGCCACCGCCTCGGCGCGCGGCACCTCCTCGTCGACCGTGTATACTTTTCCGCCGTAATACAACTGCTCTTTCATCGCCATCTGCGTATCCTCCAGTACCCCATTATTGCTCTATCACCACCGTGGGCCCGACCGCGTATCGACCCAGGGCTTCCTCGTCCAGCTCGACGCCCCAGCCCGGGCCCTCCGGCACGTTCGCCTTACCGCCCTCGTAGTCGATGCCGCACTCGATGAGGTCGTTCTCGAGCATGACGTGCCCGAACAGCTCCGGTGAGTGCCCGAGCCACTGGTGACGGGCCGCTGCGAGGTGGAGTTGCGCGGCGGACGCTATCCCGAGGGTCTGGTTGTGTATGACGACTCCCATCCCGCGGCTCCTCGCGAAATCGATCGCCTCGAGCGCGCGGGTGATGCCACCGGGGCGCTCGGAGTTCAGGCCGACCACGCCGATGCCGCCGAGCTCCGCCAGCGTCTTGATGTCCGAGAGCGAGAAGCAGCCTTCGTGCGCCATCAGCGGCGTGTCCACGCGGCCCTGCACCTCGGCCATGCCCACGAAGTTGGTCGCGCCGACCGGCTGCTCGGCGACGTCGATGCCGAACGGCTCGATGGCCTTGATGGCGGCCACAGCGTCGTCCCGCGAGTAAGCCTGGTTGTAGTCGACCCGCAGTCGCGAGCCCTCCCCGGGCCCACCGACCGCTTCCCTGACGGCCCGCACAACCTCGGCGTCGCCCTCGGCGCCTGAGCCCAGCTTCAGCCTGAACGTCCGGACTCCCGAGTCGTGGAACGCGCGGGCCAGCCAGGCCATCGAGCGCGGATCGATGAGCGGGATGAGGGCCGCCATAGGCAGCTCACGGGCCGGCCGCCGGGAGAGCATCTCGCAGACGGGCCTGCCAACGATACGCCCCATCAGGTCGTAGCAGGCCATGTCGAGCAGGCCCTTCGCCACCTCGTTTCGGGCGACGTTCGCGTCCATCCTGCCAACGATGCGCTCGACCTCGAACGGGCTCTCGCCGAGCGCGTACCTGGAGAGGTGGTCGCGGATGACGCTCACCACCTGCTCGACGGTGGTACCCGTCTCGGGCAGCCACAGCATCACCTCGTAAAGGCCTGCCGTGCCGTCATCGGCGGACATCCTGCAGATGACGAAGTCGCCCCCGGGCCAGGGCTCCTCGGCGCCTATCGCCATGCCGAGCCCCCCGCGCCCCGCCGCCATCGCCTCGCTGACGACCTCCCTGAATGGGACGAACACGCCGGTCAACTCTATGCGGACGATCCGGTGAGCTCTCATGCGCTTCCGGGCAGCCGCTCCCGCGGCCGGGCCCTTATCGTCGACCGCGGCCGGTTCCACTGGTGCCAGCCTCCTGTCCCGCCGGTGGGTCGAAAGCGTCCAGCCTGTTGAGGTTCTTGCCGAACATGTCGGTCACCGGGGCCCCGACCTCGCCGAGTATCCGTTCCAGGTATATCTCGTGGTTGACGAGGTCCACCACGTTGGTCACAAGGCCGCGGTTGCGGGTGAAGACACCCTCCACCGTCTCGCTGAAGATGGAGCCGGTGATGCACTGCTCGAGGTCGGCGACCAGCGCGAACTGCCTGCCCATCACCGGGACGGCCTCCCGCTTGGACCTGCCGTGCTGGATCGCGCCCGCGCCCCGTTTCTGGAGCTGCTTCAGCCCACTGTGCGGGCTGTAGAGTATCAGGGCTATCCGGACCCCTCGGTCGGCGGCGTCGAGGAGGTCGGGGAGAAGGAGGTCGAACTCTTCGGCCCAGAGCGCCACGTGGAGCGTCCTGGTCGCCTGCGCCGCCAGGCTCTTGCCGCGCGCGATGAGGTCCTGCTCGGAGACCACCCTCCAGAGGACCTCCACCACCCGGGGGTCCTTCTGGTAGCGCTCCATGGCGTCACGGGCTCCGTCGCAGGTGTCGTGCATCTCGCGCTCGATGGAGTCGATCAGCTCCTTGGGGTCGGTGGGGGCATAGAGCCGGACTCCCTCGTCGAGAGACTCGACCCGCACGACCGCCCCTCTCCCGACAAGGCGCTCGATGCACTCGTACACCTTCGCCCTGGGTATGCCGCTCTGTCGGGCTATCTGGTAACCGTTGGCCGGCGAGCTGTCCAGCAGCGCGCAGTAGGCCTTGGCCTCGTAGTCGCTGAAGCCGAGCGCCGTCAACATCTCGTATGCGTTGCCCATGCCTGCCTCTCCGGGATTCCGCGTGGCGGGGTCGCCGACCACTCCGCTGGATACATTACCATACGGCGCCGCGACCCCCAGCCGGCCGCGGCGGCCGCCCACGCCTCGTTGCCGACCGTGCGCCACGGGGTGGCGATTGACATCCGTAATTCTTTGACGGTATAGTGACTACCATAGGAGTTACTATTGCACAAAAGGAGGGTGGTGGCAAGCATGGCGACACGCGGAAGGACACGTCCGTCCCGGCCCCTGGAGGGCAAGACCGTAATAACCTGCGCGGTGACGGGCGCAGAGACGACGCGTGAGCAGTGCCCGACCCTCCCCATCACGCCAGAGGAGATAGCCGCGGCCGCAAGGGAGGCCCGCCTCGCCGGGGCCGCCATCCTGCACCTGCACGTGCGGGACGCCGGGGGCGCGCCGACACAGGACGTCGAGACCTTCCGCGCGACGATGGACCTGGTGAGAGACGCGTGCGACATCGTTATCGAGGTGACCACCGGTGGCGCGGTCGGGATGACCCTCGAGGAGCGCACGCAGCCACTCGCCCTGGACCCGGAGATGGCTTCCCTCGACTGCGGGACGGTCAACTTCGGCGACGACTACATCGTGAATACCCTGCCCGAGGTGAGGCGCTGCGCGCGGCAGATGAAGGAGCGGGGCATCCGCCCGACGCTGGAGTGCTTCGACCTGTCCCACGTGGACACCGCGGCGATGCTGGTGGAGGAGGGGCTGGTCGAGCCCCCGCTGCACTACGGGATAGTCCTCGGCGTGCCGGGGGGCGTGCGCTGCGACGCGGGGACGCTGGAGTTCTTCGCCGCCAGGCTGCCGGCCGGCTCCAGGTGGACCGCCATCGGGGCCGGGGGACGCGCCTCGGCAATCGCGCTGAGGACGGCGCTCGAGCTGGGTGGCTTCGTCCGGGTGGGGTTCGAGGACAACGTCTACCTCGATAAGGGGGTCCGGGCGCCGAGCAACGCCGAGCTGGTGCGGCGGGCGGCGTGGGAGGCGCGGGAGCGCGGCCTGGAGCCGGCCACCCCCGATGAGGTGCGCGAGGATTTGAGGCTGAGACCGTGACGCCGTTCTCCGGGAGGAGCCGGAACGCGGCAAAGCAGGAGGAGCGAAGATGGCAGACACGACCGTGAAAAAGACCGTCGGGAGCGGAGACCGGTTCGGCGCGCATCGAGTGCTGGAGCCGAAGGGCGTTCTCCCGCAGCCCGCTTTCAGGATCGACAACGACATGACCCGCATATGGGACAACGAGATGCTGGTCGACGTCGACATCCTCAACGTCGACTCGGCGAGCTTCACGCAGGTCAAGGGGCAGGCGGGCGGTGACGAGGCCCGGGTCGCGGGGATCATCCTGGGCATCGTCGCAGAACGTGGCAAGATGCAAAACCCGGTCACAGGCTCGGGCGGCATGTTCACCGGGCGGGTGGCCGAGGTCGGCGCCGCGCTCGAGGGTCGCGGCCTGGCGCCCGGCGACCGCATCGCGAGCCTGGTGTCGCTCTCGCTCACGCCGCTGCGCATCGACGAGGTCCTGTCCGTTTCGATGGACACCGACCAGGTGGCGGTGCGCGGGCAGGCGATCCTCTTTGAGAGCGGGATATTCGCCAGGATGCCCGACGACATGCCGGACAGGCTGGCCCTGGCGGTGCTGGACGTCTGCGGCGCGCCCCTGCAGACCGAGCGCCTTGTGAAGTCCGGCGACACGGTGGCGGTACTCGGGGCGACCGGGAAGTCCGGCCTGCTCTGTTGTTACGTCGCCAGGAAGGTCATAGGCGACGGCGGGATGCTGATCGGGCTGGGCCACTCGCCGGACAAGTGCGAGCGCCTCGAAGGCCTCGGCATCTGCAACGTGGTGCGCAGGGTCGACTCGTCGGACGCGCTCGCGTGCCACCAGGAGGTCTCGCGGCTGACCGGAGGTCGGATGGCCGACGTGGTGATCGACTGCGTGAACGTCCCCGACGCCGAGATGGCCTGCATACTGATGTGCCGCGACGGGGGGACGATCTACTTCTTCAGCATGGCGACGTCTTTCACGAAGGCGGCGCTGGGCGCGGAAGGGGTCGGCAGGGACGTCACCATGATAATCGGGACCGGCTATACCAGGGGGCACGCGGAACACGCGTTGAACATACTGCGCGAGTCGCCGGAGCTGAGGGAGCTGTACGCCTCGCTCTACGCGTGAGCGCGGGTGGGACAACCATCGGGCCGTTGTCGCGCGACGGGATTTATCGGATGGCAGAGCAGGGAGCAAAGCGATGAAGGAATACAGGAGAGTTGGTTACAGGGAGATACCCCTTTTCGAGGACGTGACCCCGGAGGAGTGGAACGACTGGCGTTGGCAACTGCGCAACGAGATCCGCGACGTCGAGGGGCTCGCCCGCATAGTCGAGCTGGACCCTCGCCAGCGCGAGGACCTCGAGCGGTGCCTCGAGCGGTTCCCGATGGTCATAACCCCTTACTACGCGGCCCTGATGGACCGCACCGACGAGCTCTGCTCGGTGAGGCTGCAGGCGGTCCCGAGCATCAGGGAGCTCGCGAGCGACATCGACGACCTGGACGACCCCCTTGCCGAGGACCTCGACTCGCCAACGCCGGGGCTGACCCACCGTTACCCGGACCGGGTGCTGTTCATGGTCACCAACGTCTGCTCGATGTACTGCAGGCACTGCACGCGTCGCCGGATGGTCGGGTCGGTCGACCACCACCTGCCGGAAGAGCAGGTCGAAGCGGGGCTCGATTACATCCGGGGTCACAAGGAGGTGCGGGACGTGCTCCTCTCGGGCGGCGACCCGCTGATGCTCTCCGACGACCGGCTCGCCCGGCTACTCGACGAGCTTCGGGCGATCGACCACGTGGAGATAATAAGGATCGGGACGCGCATGCCGGTGGTGCTGCCACAACGCATCACCGACTCGCTGGTGGAGATGCTGCGGGAGCGTCACCCTGTGTACGTGAACACGCACTTCAACCACTACAAGGAGATAACGCTCGAGGCGAAGCAGGCCTGCGAGAAGCTCGCCGACGCGGGGATACCGGTGGGCAACCAGAGCGTGCTGCTGCGAGACGTGAACGACTGCCCGAGGATCATGAAGAAGCTCGTCCAGGAGCTGTTGATGATCCGCGTCAAGCCGTACTACATCTACCAGTGCGACATGTCGCGCGGGATATCGCACTTCCGCACATCCATCGCTCGCGGCATGGAGATAATCGAGAACCTGCGGGGGCACACGACCGGGATGGCGGTGCCCACGTTCGTGGTCGACGCCCCGGGTGGCGGCGGGAAGATCCCGGTGATGCCGAGTTACCTGCTGTCATATTCGGACAAGCGCGTTATACTGCGCAACTACGAAGGAGACATCACGACGTACTCGCAGCCCCAGAACATCTATACCGACTGCTGGTGCGAGCTGTGCAGGGGGGCCGAGTTCGAGCCCGACGGCGTCGCGAAGCTGCTCGAGGAGGGCAACGGTACCGAGTGGAAGGCTGGATGATTTGTCGGCGTCCATAGACTGGGAGCGCTTCCGGGGAAGGACCACCTTCATAATCGGGGACGACAAGAACTCGGGGAAGACGACTTTCCTTAAACGCGCCCTCGGCGCTCTGCGCGAGCGGGGCCTCACCCTCGCTTACCTGTCCGCGGGCGTAGACGGCGAGCGCTTCGACCTCATATCTGGCGCGCCCAAACCCCTCATCGTCGCGGAGGTCGGTGACTACCTGGTCACCTCCGAGAGCGCGGTGGCGGAGAGCGAGGCCGAGTTCGAGGTCGTGGAGCGGTTCGCAAAGAGAACGGTGCTCGGTCACCTGGAGCTCCTGAGGACCCGGCGCCCAGGCCTGGTCGAGCTGGTGGGGCCCGAGACGAACCGCGCGCTGGCCGGCGTGCTCTCGGCCGTCCGGTCCGGGGCGGACCCCGACGCCGTGCTGGTCGATGGGGCGGTGGACAGGGTGACCCAGGTGAGCTCCGCGGTGCCGGCGGGATACGTGCTGGCCATGCGCGTCGACGGCCCGGGCCTGCAGGGCGCGGCCCGCAGGGTGCGCCTGGCACTGCTGCTCGACGGGATCGAGAGGCACGAGGGCCCCGACGACACGGGGGGCTGCTGGGCGCTGGAAGGCGCGCTGACCGAGGGCAAACTGGAGAAGATACCGGGGGCTTGCGAGACGCTGGTGCTTGAGGACTTCACCCGGGTGTTCCTCGATTATCCCGCGATGGCGCGGCTGGTGCGCGACAGGCGGGTGGCGTTCAGGGAGGTGTTCGAGCTCATGTTCATCGTGGTCGTGCTCGACGGGGTCACGCGCGAACAGTTTTTCGAAGCGCTCGGCCCCGAGTCCGGCGCGGCTCTCGGTCGGGTCGTCTTCGAGCCGTACGCGCCGATGGCAGGCAGGTGATGACATGAGGTCCAAGCTGAGGCTCCCGGCCGGGAAGATCGCCGAAGCCCGCGAGCTGGCAGGGGCCATCGCGAGCCCCGTCCATTCGTACATCGAGGCGCACACCACCGTGACCGTGGAGCGCGCGACCCTTCGCGCCCTTGGCGCGGACGGGGTTGACTCGCTCGGCGTGCCGGTCCCGAACCTGGCGGTCGCATCGCTTGCGGCCTCCGGCGAGCTCGGCGGGGGAGCCGCCGGGCGATACGTAAGCGCCCTGCTGACCAGAGATCTCGCGCAGGACGAGCTGGACCAGGCCATCGCCGGCGGCCTCGACATCCTCGACGCGCCGGAGGTTGACCCGGCCGCGGTCGAGGCGAAGGCCCGCGAACTGGTTGAGGAGTTCGGAAGGCGGGTGGCGGGAAACGTCGCGCAACGCAACGCCAGGCTCGCCGAGTTCGGTGAGAGCGAGCGCTCGCCCATCCTCTACGTGATAGTCGCCACCGGCAATATATACGAGGACGTGAAGCAGGCCGTGGCGGCCGCGGAACAAGGCGCGGGCGCGGTCGCCGTCATACGGTCGACGGCCCAGAGCCTGCTCGACTACGTCCCGCACGGCGCGACCACCGAAGGCTTCGGTGGCACCTACGCGACCCAGGAGAACTTCCGCATCATGCGCGAGGCCCTGGACGCGGCGGGCGAAAACGCCGGGCGCTACGTGCGGCTGGTCAACTACTGCTCGGGCCTCTGCATGCCGGAGATAGCGGTGATGGGCGCGCTGGAGCGACTCGACATGATGCTCAACGACTCGATGTACGGTGTGCTGTTCCGCGACATCAACATGTACCGGACGTTCGTCGACCAGCACTTCTCACGGATGATAAACGCCCTCGGGGATATCGTCATCAACACCGGCGAAGACAACTACCTGACCACCTCCGACGCGTACGAGAAGGCCTACACGGTGCTGGCCTCGCAGTTCATCAACGAGAGGTTCGCGATGGACGCCGGTCTCGCGCCGCGCCTCATCGGGCTGGGGCATGCCTTCGAGATGGACCCGGAGATGAAGGGCGGCTTTCTGCTGGAGCTCGCGCAGGCGCAGATGGCCCGCGAGATATTCCCCGACTGCCCGCTGAAGTACATGCCCCCGACAAGGTTCGTCACCGGTGACATCTTCAAGGCCTACACCATGAACGCCATGTTCAACTTCGCCTCGATGGCGACCGGCCAGTCGATACATCTGCTGGGCATGCTGACCGAGGGCATCCACACGCCGTTCATGCAGGACCGCTACCTCGCGCTCGAGAGCGCCCGGTACGTGATGGACAACATCGAGGGCTTCTACGAGGAGATAGAGTTCAGGGAGGACGGGGTCATGGCGCGCCGCGCAGCGCAGGTGCTCGACCAGGCGATCGATTTCATGCGTACCGTGGCGGCCGAAGGGCTGTTCGACGCGATCGAGAACGGTCGTTTCGCCGAGGTATCTCGGTCAAAAGAAGGCGGAAAGGGATACGAGGGCGTCGTCGAGAAGGCGCCCGATTACTGGAACCCGGTCCAGGATCTCATCGAGCGCGGTCTCGGACGCTGACCGGACGCGACGACGGGGTCAGACCCGTATGTCGCATCCGTCGCGGGAATGATGGTCATTGGAGGCATCGATGTTTGTCAGGCCTTACGGCGACACCCAGGATGACGGGGCTGTCCAGCTCTCGTTCACGCTTCCCGTCGACGACGACGCCCGCTCGCGGGAGGCCGCGCGGCGGCTGGTGCTGGGGCTGGGGTTCGAGACCTGCGAGATAGCGCACGCCGAGAAGCTGGCGGCAGGGTTCACGATGTTCATCGCGTACGCCAGGACGCGTCACGGCGTGGAGCTCGACGAGATCCCTGTCGATGAGGGCGCGGCCGAAAAGGCGATGGGTTACCACGAGGTGAACGAGTTCGTCGGTCGCGAGATCGGCAGGCCCGTCGTTGTGGTCGGGGCGTGCACCGGCTTCGACGCCCACACCGTCGGCATCGACGCAATCATGACCATGAAAGGTTACAACCACCACTTCGGCCTCGAGCGGTACCCGATGTTCGAGGCGCACAACCTGGGGGCGCAGGTCCCGAACGAGAGGCTGCTCGAGTACGCGGTCCGGGTCGAAGCGGACGCGATACTCGCGTCCCAGGTGGTGACCCAGAAGAGCTCGCACGTCAAGACGCTCACCGAGCTGGTCGAGCTCCTCGAGGCCGAGGGGCTACGAGAGCGTTTCATCCTCATCGCGGGCGGCCCGCGCATCGGCCACAAGCTCGCCCTCGAGCTCGGCTACGACGCGGGCTTCGGCAAGGGCACCTACGCGGAGGACGTCGCGACCTTCATCGCGCGCCGCATGGTCGAGCGCCGCTCCGCCTGACGCCTCGAACGCGCGGGAGCGACCGTGTTCGGGGCCTGCGGGAGATGCCGCGCGCGTGCTTCTGATAAACTGGTCCCGCACCGCCTGCAAGGAGGCAGGGTTGGCTCGAGACGAGGTCTACGAAGAGCTCAGGCGCAAGCTGGACACCTACGTGACAAGTTGCCCTGAGGCGCCCGAGATATACGAGATCCTGTCGCTTCTCTTCACGCCCGAGGAGGCCCGGCTGGCGTGCTCTCTCGCGTTCGTCGAGAGGCCGCTCGGACAGGTCGCGAGACGCGCGGGGGTCGATGAGCCGGGGGCCTCGGAGATGCTCGAGGTCATGGCCGACAGGGGCGTGATCTTCTCGCGCGAGAAGGAAGGCGAGCGCCGCTACCGCCTGCTCCCGGTGATGCCGGGGCTGTTCGAGTTCCCGTTCATGAGGGGCGAGCGCAACGAGCTCACGGAAAGCCTGTCGGCACTCTGGAACGCGTACATGCCGCTGGTGGGCAGGGACTTCGCCACCGAGGGCATGCCGATGGCGCGCGTGCTGCCGGTCCAGGAGGAGGTCGAGAGCCAGCCCGGCGTCCTCACCTACGAGATGATCTACGACATGATCGACAGGGCCAGGGTGGTCGGGATCGCCCACTGCGCATGCCGCGAGAGTGAGCGGCGATGCGATGCGCCGACCGAGGCGTGCATGGTCTTCGACGACGCGTGCGATTTCCTGGTTGAGCGCGGTTTCGCGCGTTACCTGACCCGCGACGAGATGAAGGCCAGGCTCCGCGAGCTCGACGAGGCGGGGCTCGTCCACCAGGTCAACAACTCCCAGGACAAGCTGACCCTCATCTGCAACTGCTGCCCGTGCTGCTGCCACCTGCTGCGCGCGGCCACCGAGTTCGGCAACCCGTTAGCCATCGGCGCCAGCGGCTTCGTGCCGGTAGTCGACGCGGATGTCTGTGTCGGCTGCGCGACGTGCGCGGACGAACGCTGCCCGATGGGCGCCATGACCGTGGGCGAGGTCGCGGCGGTCGACGAGGCGCTGTGCATCGGCTGCGGGCTGTGCGCCACCGGTTGCCCGGAGAAGGCCCTGACGCTGCGGCGGCGGGAAGGTGTCACCGAGCCGGCGGCCACCACGCGCGACATGGGCCTGAAGATACTTGGCGACAAAGGCAAGCTGGAAGCTTTCATCGAGCTGAACACGGGCTGACGAGCGCCGACCGGTCGGCCGGCTTGCCCGCACGACACAGCCACGCGCCTCACCTTCACGATGATGTCTTTCGACCTCTCCATCGACATCGGCCACTCGGTTGTTTACAACTCTGTAACACGGCGGAAACCTATCCGTAACAAACCTCCCGTAGGATTCCGACAGCGCCACACGGCACAAAAAGGAGCGGGAGATGTCCAATCTGAGCGCTGGCGATACCGCGTGGATAATCGTGGCCACGGCCCTGGTCATGATGATGACGCCCGCCCTGGCCTTCTTCTACGGGGGGATGGTCCGCAGGAAGAACGTCCTCTCCACGCTCAACATGAGCTTCATCACCATCGGGCTCATAAGCATCCAGTGGATCATCATCGGATACACGCTCGCCTTCGGGCCCAACCTCGGGGGGATATTCGGCAGCCTCAAGTATATCGGGCTGTCCGGGGTCGGCGCCGCGCCCAACCCGCTGTACGCGCCCACCATCCCGGCCCTGGCCTTCATGGCATACCAGATGATGTTCGCGATAATAACACCCGCCCTGATAACGGGAGGGTTCGTCGAGCGGATAAAGTTCAAGACCTTCCTGGTCTTCACGCTGCTCTGGGCCACCCTGGTCTACGACCCTGTCGCCCACTGGGTGTGGGGGGCGGGAGGGATACTGCGAAGGCTCGGCGCGCTCGACTTTGCCGGCGGGACGGTCGTCCACGTCACCGCCGGTTTCTCGGCGCTGGCGTTCGCGATGATCATAGGGGCGCGCAGGGGCTACAAGAAGGCCCCCATGGAGCCGTCCGCGATACCCTACACGGTGCTGGGGGCCGGCCTCCTGTGGATGGGGTGGTTCGGCTTCAACGGCGGCAGCGCGTTCGGGGCCAACCCCCTGGCCGTCACCGCGATAGTCAACACGAACACAGCGGCGGCGGCCGCCTGCCTTGTCTGGATGCTGTTGAGCTGGAGGGACGACAAGCCGAGTGTGCTGGGCATCGTGACCGGCGCGGTCGTCGGGCTCGTCGCGATCACGCCGGCCGCGGGCTTCGTGAAACCCTGGGCCGCGGTGGTGATCGGAGGCGTGGCGGCTCTCATAAGTTACTACGCAATCCAGTTCAGGCAGCGCACCAGGCTGGACGAGTCCCTGGACGTCTTCGCCTGCCACGGCCTCGGAGGGACCTGGGGCGCCCTGGCGACCGGCCTCTTCGCGACCAAAGCCGTCAACGCCGCTGGCGCTGACGGGCTGTTCTACGGCCACCCGGCGCAGTTCGCGATCCAGTTGGCGGCGGTATCGATGGCCATTGTCTTCTCGTTCGCCCTGACGCTGATCATCGCGAAAGCGCTGGACGCGACCATGGGGCTCAGGGTCTCCGCCGTGGAAGAAGACATCGGGTTGGACATAAGCGAGCACGGCGAACGTTCGTACGCCTGACACAGGCGCGGCCGGTCACGCGAGCCCGGCGCGTGACGGACGCCCGCACCGGAGATGCTGACGGGAGACGCACCATGGCCAAGAAGATCGAGGCGATAATCAAGGAAGAGAAGCTGAACGACGTCAAGGAAGCCCTGCGCAAGATCGGGATAGTCGGCCTCAACGTGCTGGAGGTCGAGGGGCACGGCCGCCAGGGAGGCGTGACGCTGGCCGGGAGGTCGGGCACCTACCAGGTCGACATGCTGCCCAAAGTCCAGCTCAACGTCGTGCTAAGCGACCACAACGTCGAGAAGACCATCGAAACCATCAGGGAAGCGGCCCGCACCGGCAGCGAGGGCGACGGCATAATCTTCGTATACCCCGTCGATGAAGTCGTCCGCATCCGGACGGGCGAACGCGGCTCCGAAGCTCTCACCTACAATGGGGACATAGACAGCCGCCTGTCAAAGTACTATGCCCCGCGAGGGCAGGGCGCCGGTGAGTCCCACCCTGGCGCCGGCGGGGAAGCCGAGGCCGCGAGTTCCGGGAAGAAGCCCTGGTGGAGGCGCTCGAAGGGCTAGGTCTTCTCCGAAAGTGCGGTCTATGTCGGCAGCCCGCCTCCGGTCCGGTCCGGCCCGCAGACCACAGGTCTCTCGCGCCGTTGACCGCCGCCCCTCGCCATCCGACCTTGTCCTATGTCATCAGGCAAAGCGCAACTCGCTGCTATAATTTATCGTTGAACAGGGCGTAAGCGTACTATTCCCGGGGGCTTTCCCGGTGGTGTGGGCATGGAGACAGGCAAGATAAAGGACAGGGTCAAGGCGTCGGTCTGGGAGTTTCGATGGGTACCCGTGAGATACCTGCGGGTCCGCAGGTCAGGCAACCCCAGGAGGGTCATCCTGTACCTCTCGCTCGTACTCGTCATCATGTTGTTCGCCGGCCTCTTCGCGGTGCTCCTGGCGCAGGACGTGGTGGTCAGCAAGAGGGTCTTCGCCGGGGTGACAATCGACGGCAGGAAGGTCGGCGGCATGTCCAGGAGCGAGGCTCTGTCGGTCGCTGACAAGGCGGTCGCCGCGCCCCTGGCGCAGCCGCTGGTCCTGGCGGGCGGCGGACGGGAATTCAAGCTCGACCTCGAGGACATCGACTTCAAGGTCGACGCGAAGAAGATGGCCGACAACGCCTACTGGGTGGGGCACGACCAGTTCATACTCTCGCGCATGTTCAGGAGGTTGTTCGGGCAGCCGCTCCGGGCCAACATACCGGTCTATTACCACTATGACCTCAAGAAGCTCAAGAGCTTCATCAACGGCGTTTCGAACGAGCTCGACCGGGCTCCCCAGAGCGCTCACATCGACGTGTCGGGCGGCAGTCCCGATATCGTCGTCGAGAAGGCCGGTTCCGCCGTCGTGCGGGACGCGACGCTAGACGCGGTGGTCGCCGCGCTCCCGACGATTCGCAGGAGGGTCGAGGTCCCGGTGCGCTCGATCGATGCATCTCTGACGCAGGCGGACATCGGCCGCATCGTCTTGATAAAGCTCGGAGAGCACCGGCTCTATCTCTTCAACAGGGAGGACGAGGAGAACTCCTACCTCATCGCCACCGGGATGCCCCAGTATCCCACGCCTACCGGGCGGTTCCACATATACTACAAGGAGAAGAACCCTACCTGGCTCCCCACCTCGGAGTGGGCAAAGGACCAGCGAGGCATCCCCGTCCCGCCCGGGCCGAACAACCCGCTCGGCGGCTACTGGATGGACCTCGGGGGCGGGATAGGCATCCACGCGACGCCGTTCCCGTCCACCCTGTGGCAGTCCGCGTCGCACGGGTGCATAAGGATGTCCGACGATGGGGCGGCGGAGCTGTTCGGCCTTGTGAAGGTGGGGACGCCGGTCTTCATCACCCCGTAACGGGCGGTCCCACGGCCTCTCGAGGCCACGCAGCCGGCCGGCCCGGCCGCAGCGTTCGTCGAGAGCCTCCGTCCAAAGGTCATCGTGCGAATTCCAAGAATGAGAGATAAGATGACGTCCGGACCGACGGAGGTGGGTCATGGAATGCGAGAATTGCGGCTCTGACGTGCCGGAAGGCGCGAAGTTCTGTCCGGCTTGCGGCAAGCAGGCCGATGATGCGTTGACAGGTGAAGGCCAGGCCGCGGCGGTCCAGGGCCAGGAGGCGCCCTCCGCGGCTCAGCCCCCGACGGCGCCGGGGCCACCTCCCGGGTCGGCGGCTGCACCTGCTCCACCGCCGGCGCCCCCGCCCGCGGCGCCATCCGTACAGGGTGCCCAGCCGCAGACTACGCCGCCGGGGTACTACCCACCCCCTGGAATGCCAGCTTACGCCCCGCAACCCGGTGTTCATTACGTGAGGAACAACCCCCTCTGCGTCGCTTCGCTGATAATCGGGATCGCCGCGATAGTCTTTCTGTGGGGACCATTCCTGGGGATCGCCATCGCCGCCGCAGGGATAATCTGCGGGGTGTTGGGGATGCAGCAGGTCAACGCGCGGCCGCAGGAGTTCAGGGGCCATGGGCTCGGGATGGCCGGGGTCATACTGTCTGCGACCGGCGGCTTCTTCAGCCTGGTGTTAACCGCGCTGCTGTGGACGCGCGTCTGGTGGTGGCGATAGGGAGTCCCCTCGCCTTGACCTGGTTTTTCCGTCGTCAATAGAATGTATTCGAGTGCCCGGGGAAGAATCTTTTGAACGGGGCTGCTAGTATTACGTGTGCTCGGCCCGACCCGGGGCCGCGCCGCGGTCGTCTATGGTTGTCAGTTTTACCCGGACGGGGTGGAGGGAAGGCCGGCAGGCGGCTTCTTCGAGGTCGCCGACCCAGGCGGTGCTGGCGGCGGGATGATGGCATCAATTTCTGGGGGGTCAAGCTGGGCCTTCCCCCCCTCGCCGGGGCAGACGATCCTCACTTGCAGACCACGCAGCGATTCCCGACCATCCCCGGTTCCTACGGCCGGCTGCGTAGGTCGTAAGGCGGGACGGTCGGCTCGTGACACGGCGCCGCGAACCCCTCGAAAAGGCCGGGCGCCAGCCAGTCGCCCAGGCACCTCAGCGCCTTCGTGAGGTCGAGGAGCGCGTTCTCGCCGACGGACTGGTCGACAGGGCTGACCACGTTGAGATAGCCCGGCCGCACGAGCTGGTCGACCGCCTTGCCCTCGTCGCGCCACCAGTACCACAGGTTGTGCACGGTCCACAGGTATCCGAACGGGTAGGCGGTCGGGTTGTAGCCCCACCCGGCGATGCGCGCGGGCTCCACCCTGTAGGAGGCCTCCCGGCGCGTCACTATCGACTGGGCTGAATCGAGCGCGTCGCGCGCGTCATCGAGACGGTCCCCGCGCCAGCTCCTGGACCGGTCCACCCGGTAGACGTAGTCGTACAGCCCGCTCACCTGGGCGGCCCTTAGTGCCGTGACCCTTGCCGCGTCGCGGAGTTCGTCGAAGAAAGCCCCGGCTTTCCCGCCTATAGACGGCCCGAGTCTTTCGTAATCGTCGGCCAGCGAGCCCAGCGCGCCCCGCATGGCGGAGAGCAACGGCCCTATCTCCGAGTAATCCGGCATGGGGTCGAACCAGTTGAGGTTGTAGAGACCGACGAGCTGGAGCTTGTCCGGCTGGGCGTGCACCGCTTTCGCGAAGGGTATCAGCGCCACCAGGTCGCCGAGGTCGTCGAGCGAATCCCAGCCCTCCAGGTAGGCCTGCCCGCTCCGTCTCTCTATGGAGGACGGGGCCGACGCGCCGACCCGCCCCTCCAGCAGCATCGCGCGTTCGAGCCCGATAGTCCGCTCCAGCAGGTCGCGCACCTGCGTCGCCGAGGCGCCGAACACCCTGGTCACCGGCGCGAGGGCTCTATCGAGCGCTCGCGCGTCACTCGGCTCATCGGCGAACGGGTTCCATGACGATCGCGCGGCGACGACGTCGTTCAGCCAGTAGCCCCATTCCCAACCGCTCGAGAAGAACATCTGGCCCTGGATCCGGGCGCCGGCGCTCTCGCCTCGCCCCATCCTCCCGGCGTCCTCGTCCGCGGCTATCAGGCGCAGGTCATGCAGCCTGCGCTCGGCGTAGACGGGCAGGAACAGCGGCATGTCGATATCGTAGGTGCACCAGTACGCGGTCTCGGGATGCCACCTGACCTCGCGCGCCCCGGCCTCCTCCTGCATGAACTCCCTCATGTAGTCGAAGTCCGTGTTCCCGTAAGTCGGGGCGGGCTCGTCCAGCGCGTAAGGCTGAACGGTGTGAGGCATGATGCAGACGCGCGGGTCGGCGTAGTGGGCCAGGAAGTTGTAGTTGAGTTGCTCTCCGGTGTCTGGGTCGGTGTAGTGTTGCGCTTTCTGGCCGGTCGAGCAGTGTATCTTCATGTACAGGCGCCTGCCACCGTAGCTCTCGTCCAGGTAGCGCGCCGCCTCGTTCATCCACTCGACCATGCGGAGGTCGTCAGTGGATGTGAACTCGCCGGTCCCCATCTCGCCGCCGAGGAAGTCGAAGCCCGCGCCCATCAGCCAGTCGATGTGCGAGCGTATCTGGGCCAGCTCGTCGGGGAGGGAACCCTGCTGTCGCACCATGAAAAAAGCGTGCTGCTGCATGAGGGCGAACGGCGCGTCGACCCCCGCCCCGATGCCCCAGGCGTGCGCGTGGGCGACCAGCTCGGCGAACCTGGCCTGGCGTACCGGGCCGTCCGCGAACGCCTGCCAGGAGCTCGCCATCAACGGCACCCACTCGACGGTGTTCTGCCTGTTGGCGACGCACCATTCGAGGAACGAATCCCACTCGCCCAGCATGCTCCGCCAGCCCGCCTCGTCGTCCGGGCCGCTTTTGCCCCACCCGTTCAGGAGGTTTGTGAGCTCGAGCGGGTGCATGGTGTGGATGTGCACGCCGCGGTCCGGCCAGCGTGGCTTTTCAACGATGTCAACCCTCCGGGCGGGAGCCTTGATACGCTCCGGGACCACGGGCTGCAGCGGGTGGAGAAAGGCGAAGCCCAGCTCCTCGAGCAGCGCGTACGAGCCGTACAGGAGGCCGTTCTTCGCCGCGAGGCCGTACCTGTCCGGGCTCTGCGGGTTGCCCGCCGCCGCGATGGCCGGGCGGCCGCGGTAAGTCCCGGAACGCACGATGAAACCTTCGGAGCCGAGGGGCCTGAGCTCGCGGGGGTCGATGAGGGCGCGGGTCACCGCCGTGTCGCCGAAAGAGATGACAAGGGGCGCGGCCTGGATGCCCGCGATCCCGCCGGCGCCCTTGACGGCGACCTTTCCGGTCGCTGGAGAGGCCGTGGACCGCAGCAGGACCTCCAGCCGGGCGCGGGCGGCCGGGGCGACGTCGGGCCCGAAGGCGACCACGACCCCAGAGGCCTTACGCGGGGCGGACGCCGGGGCCGACGCCGACGAAGCGCCGGAAGCGAGGACCGCGAGAAGCACGGCCACGACGGATATCGCTGAGGTGCGCGAAAGCGCCCCGCGCCTCACGCTGAGTCGGCGTCGACAGCCCCGCTCGAGACGTGGCATCATATCCCCTGCATCAGCGGTAAGAACCGTACTTCAACGTCGCGTCCATCCAGGCGCGCACAAGCTCCGGCCGGGCCTCGTCCAGCACGGTGCTCGTGCACATGATGAAGCCCCCGTCCACGCCGACCGTCTCTATGACGGACCTGGTGTGCTCTTCCACCTCGGCCGGCGTGCCGGCCTGTAACAGCGACAGAGGCATCCCGCCGGAGATGCAAACGGTGTCGCCGATGACCTCCTTGGCTCTTACGAGGTCCGTCCTGTCGAACAGGGCGTATACCTTGCCCCGCGGCAACTCGGCCAGGTAGTCGAGCCGCTGGTCGTAGTTGCCTTCGAAGAACGGGCAGGGCGTGAGGCCCGCGTCGATGAGGCCCAGCAGGAGCGCCTTTAACGTAGGCCAGTAGAACGTCTCGAACTGCGCGTTCGACATGAACCCGTCGGCGCCGCGGTGCAGCGGTATGAACACCCGCGGGTTGCCGCTCAACTGCGCCGTGGTCATGGCGAACTCGAGCATGGTCGGAAGCGTCTTCTCGCAGCAGGCCGCGAGCTTGTCGGGGCAGCGGTACATGTCGAGCATCGCGCCGCGCATGCCCCTGAGGAAGTCCGATATGACGTCGAAGGGGGCCAGGCCGATTCCCGCCGCGAAGGCCGGGTAGCCGGCCTCGTTCATCCTGTTCTCAAACTCCATGTACGCGGTGGTCCAGCGCATGGACTCTGGCGCGGCCGCGCTCAGCGCCTCGAAGGCCGTCGCCAGCGGCGGCAGGGTCAGCATCCCGCAAAGGGCCGGCGCCCCCGCGTACCCGGCCAGCATCGTCTTCAGCGTTGGGATGAAAGCAAGCCCCTCGAGCGCCGCTAATATCCGGGGCAGGTATTTTCGCACGGCGAAGTCAGAGGAGTCTTCCAGGAAGGCGTCGTACTCCTCGGCGAGCATGTACTCGCCCTCCACGAACTGGAAGGAGTCGTTGATTCCTACACCGTGACCCGGCCACTTGATCTGCCTGTTGCCGAGCGCCTCGTGTACTTTTCCGCCGGTGAATATCGCCGCCTGCGGCTGGAAGTAGAGGTCGGGCTCGAAGTCCAGGATCGTCTTCTCGTAGGCGGCGAGCCAGGCTTCAAGGTCGTAGAACGCCTTCTCGTTGGATATGCCGGCGTGCCTGCAGGTGAAGAAGTTGAACTGCATCATGATCGGGACCCGGTCCGGCACCTTGAGCTGGATGGCGTCGTTGACCCGCCCGGTCCGGCTGTAGAACGATTCGTCCCGCATAGAGGTCATCAGCCCACCCCCGCCCAGGTCTTCGCCAGCGCGACGGCCCGGACCGCGTCCTTCCCGTAAGCGTCGGCGCCTACGTGCTCCGCGATCTTCTCGTCGATGGCGCTTCCACCGACCATTATCTTCACGCGGTCGCGCAGGCCGGCCGCTGCCACCGCCTCGACCGTCTGTCTCATCGATTCGACCGCCAGTGTCAAAAGCCCGCTGAGCCCCACGACGGCGGGTTCGACTTCCACGATCGCCCGGACGAACCTCTCGGGGGGGACGTCGACGCCGAGGTCGTGGACCTCGAACCCGTTGACGTCGAGCATGAACGTGACGATGTCCTTTCCGAGGTCGTGGATGTCCCCGGAAACCGTCCCGATGACGACCCTGGCGAGGCGCGGGGCGTCGGCCGACTCAGCCATCATCGGTTTCGCGAGCTCCGTTATCTGCCGCAGTATCTCGCCCGACATCACCAGTTCCGGGAGGAAGAACTCGCCGCTCTCGAAGCCCCTACCGACCTTCTCCATCGCCTGCCTGCAGAGCTCGAGCACGCTCACCGGGTCCGCGCCGCCGTCCAGCATCCGCCTCGCGATGCCGAGCGCCCGCTCCTCGTCCATGTCGGTGATGGCGCCGACCAGGTCGTCTCCCATCGATGCCCCCTTGTCCAGGCGATACTCGAGCCCGCCGCCCATTATCATTTCAGAGGACGCCGGAACGCAACAACGGCCGGGAGGGCGCTGGCTCGGCCTGGCTCACAGACCTGAGACCTGCGGGGCTCCATACCTGCTTCTGCGTGAGCGGCCGCCGCCGGTAAGGGCGCCGGCACGAAGGATTCTCCCGGGTTTGAGAGAAGCAATCTACACTACAGGAGGGTTGCCGAAGAAGGGGGCAAGATGAGGAAGTCACTATCGTTGACGCTCGTGCTGGCGCTCGGACTGGCGGTGCTGCTCGCGGCCGGTTGCAGCAGTGGGGGCTCGAGCCAGAGCTCGAGCGATTTCTCCAGTCAACTGGCGAAGGCTCAGAGCGTCACCAAGGCGGCGGACGCCGCATGGGCACCGATCAACACGCAGATCACGAATGACCTCAACACGATGACCACCGTGATGACGGGAGCGATCGCCGGAAACGCTTCCGCCGTTAATCCGCAGGATGTGAGCGGCATCACCGCCTCCCTCACACAGGTCGGCGACCAGGTCGACGCCGTCAAGGCACAGTACCAGCAGTTGCTCGCGGACCCGACGCTCGCGACGCTGAAAGGCCCCGACCAGTACGTGGTGTACGCCAAGTCGATGGTCAAGGCACTCGCCAGCTACAAGGCGCTCCTGACCGCGGGCGCAGCGTTCCTGGGACAGATCGAGCCGATGCTCGTGAGCGGCAATATCGCCGGTGTCCAGGCGGCCGTCAACGCGGCGCTTTCGTCGGGACAGATAACGCAGCTCCAGACGCTTATGACCACCGCGCAGGACGACCTCAAGGCCGCGCAGGATATACAGGCCCAGCAGAAGCTGTCGCCGTAGAGACGCGGGCGGTGCAGGCGCTCAGCCGAATGCTGGGTCGCTGTCGTCTTCGTGATTCCTATGCCTGGTGCAGGTAGACCTTGCCCTCGTCCCCGTCGACGGTGATGACCTGTCCGTTCCTTATGAGCCTGGTGGCCGCCCCCACGCTCAGGACGCCGGGTATCCCGAACTCCCTGGCGACGATGGAGCCGTGTGAGAGCGGGCCGCCGATGTCGACGACGATAGCGCCGGCCGTCACGAACAGCGGCGTCCAGGCCGCGTCCGTCACCGGGGCGACCAGTATCTCGCCGGGCTCGATCTCCGAGTTGCGCCGCGGGTCGGTAATGACGCGCGCCCTGCCGGTAACCACCCCGGGGCTTACCGCGATGCCGCTGAGGACTTCCACGCCGGACCTGGATTCCAGCTCGCGGGCCGACATCGGCCTGGGGCGGCCCCTGCTGTACTCCGGCAGGATCACGACCTGGTTTCTTTCGTATTCAAGACGGCGCCGTTCGACCAGGGCGTCCACGGGGGCTCCCGCGCCTTTGCCGCGCGCGATGGCCTCGATCTCGTCCATTGTGAGGAAGTAGAAATCGCCCGGCTCGGCGATGAAGCCGTCCGCCGCGTACCTGCGGCTCATCACGTGGATCTCTTTCTTGGTCTGTGCCAGCTCCTTCGCCAGCACCGATTTCATGAACTCGCGGAGCGTTATGTACCTGTGCGCCTGCTCGAGGATGTAGTCGAAGACGACCCTGCGCGAGCGCCCCAGGCGGCCCCTCGCCTCGGCCATCGCCGCGTTTCTCTCGTCCTGCTGCTTGCCGGCCATGGTGCGAGGGCTCGAAGACGGGTCCGCTCCCATGTAGTTCTTAATCATCGCGAACACGTAGGAATGGTCGGTCTCCCAGTTGGGCAGCATCATCTCCGCCTCGAAGACGCTGCGGTAGCCGTAGTCGGCGAGGAAAGCACCCAGCGCGGCCATGAACTCGCCGGCAGCCTCCGACCCCGAGGCGAGAAGGGCCGGCAAGACCTCGTCCTGCTCGTTCGTTTCGAACAGCTCCACCAGTTCGGCGCTGCCGGCCGCGATGCGGGACAGGTCCCAGATGCGCTCGCTGGGCCGCGCGCTCTCCAGCGTCTGGAGCCCCGTCACCAGCCTGGAGGCGAGGGCGCCGCTGGGGTCGTCCAGCCACCGCGCGGTCAGCTTCTTCAACAGGTCGTGGTATACGACCGAGAACTGGGAAGCCGAGATGTGCAGCGTGTACACGGGCAGGCGCAGGGCCTCGCATTCCCGTATCCATTCGGCGTAGCGCTCGTAGGGCATGGTCTCGAAGTCGGACTTGAGCCCGCGCTCGACCCTGACCTTCACCGACCTTTCCGCCCGCGACGCTTCCAGCGGCGTCTTGACGGTCTGGTAGACGGAGCGCGCAGTCGAGTCCACCAGGGTGAGGATGGCTCCCGGCGTCCACCGGAAATTGTATTTCGGCCGCCGCTCGTCGTCTTCGGCCAGCATGCGGTCGAACTCCTGCGAGCCGGTCACGGGGAGCTTCGCGGTCAGAGCGAGGATGACCGATAGGTTGATGTGCGCGCGGCCGTAGAATATCCCCAGGAAGGTGTATTCGCTCGACGGCTCGATGCCTTTCATCAGGCCGAGGTTCCTGTTGTTCTCGACGAAGGCGAGGTCCAGGGGCTTTATTCCCGAGACGGAGATCGGGGTGAGGACGCCCGGAAGGACCTCGCTGATGTTTGCCAGAGTGTAGTAGGGGTATTCGGGGTCCACTGTCGAGTCGAACTCCGAGACCCACTCGCCGTGCGCCCCGTCCGCGCCGGCCTCCTCCACGTCAGGCATGGAGGCTGCCCTGGACTGCAGTATGTACAGCCTGCCTCCTTCGTATGCCCACTCGACGTCCTGGGGCCGGCCGTACAGCTCATCAATCTCGCGGGCCGTGGCCCCCAGGTCCGCGACCTGCGTGGAGGTCAGGCACCGGCTCCGCGCCTCTTCGCCCTCGACGGCCACCCGGAGGATGCCGCACCCGGACCCCTCGTCCAGGACGAACTTCACGCGCTTGTCGCCGGTCGTCTCCTCGAGGACATCGAGAGTCTCACGGTCGAGCACGAGGTGATCCGCCTCGACCTCGCCGGACACCACCCCTTCGCCCAGGCCCAGGCAGGAGTTGACGACCATCTGGTCTCGCCTTCCGTTGAGCGGGTTCGCGGTGAAAACGACGCCCGCCGTCTCGGGCTGGACCATCATCTGCACCAGCGGCGCGACGAAGACGTCCATGTGGTCTATCCCGCGCGCGTGCCGGTTGACCGTCGCACGGTAGCTGAACGCGGAGGCCCAGCAGCGGCGCACCTTATCGATCACGTCGTCTTCTCCACGCACGTTGTGGTAGGTGTCCATCTGTCCGGGGAAAGACGTCGCGGACAGGTCACTGGTGCCGACCGAGGACCGCACAGCGACCAGAGCGCGGGCATCCGGGACGCCCGCTGACCGTATGAGCCTGCGATAAGCCTCGCGGATCTCGTCCTCTATTCCGGGCGGGACCTCGGCGCATTCGATGAGCCCGCGGACCCTCTCCATACCGGCCTCGACGGCTTCCAGGTCTTCGAGGTGGAGGTCGCCGATGATCCCCATTATCCGGGGCTCCAGGTCGTTGGATGAGATGAAGGCGTCGTAAGCGCTCGCCAGTACACAGAAACCGGGCGGCACGTCGTATCCCGCGCGCGTCAGGTGGCCGAGATTGGCTCCCTTGCCTCCCACCCTGGCCGTGTCGTCGAGTGTGATCTCGTCGAAGAAAGCGATGAGGGATACCACACTTCTCACCTCTCAGTGCCGCAGGCCGCCGGTCGCGCACGCAGTACGCGGACTCTACGCCTATGACCTTAATGGCTCTCGGGCGTCCCGGCAAGAAGGTGCGTGCCGGCCGTTCACCGGCCCAGTGCAAGCTTGCGCAGGCTTCTCTTCGAGACCAGCCCCCGCACGTTCGCGTCCGCGGTCATGTCGTCCCGGTGTGAGGAGGGGAGCCTCTCGGCCTCGAGGACCTCGGAGAATGCGGCGTCGACGGCTTCCGCGCCGATAAGGCCCAGCTCGTAGAGCGCCAGGCCGAGCTGGCCGGCGCCCCTGACCGGGACGACATGACCGCCGTACCTTTCGAACTGCTCCGGTGGAGTCTCGTTCTGGAGATGGATGAAGACCCTTTCCACGGCGCCGCGGGTCTCCGGTAAGGCCTCCAGCAGACTCAGCGCGCACCGGCGGTCGTCTTTTTTCGTCCCCTCGTCGGCCATCGCGGCGTCGGCCTCGCCGCCGGCCAGCTCCCCGGTGAGCATGCGGGCATAGATGCTGAACCCGGCGGCGTCCTGCTCCAGGTCGTCGCCGAAGAGGTACTCGCGGGCGAGGGGCCTCCTGCTGCGCCCCTCGAGCAGCGCGCATACCTTGAAGCCGACCTGTTGGCGGAGCCTGCCAGGGCGTAGCTGCCTGAAGGTGCGCATCCAGTCCTTGGAGGTGATGCCGTCGTACTCGACGCCGTCGAGCAGCATCTTGTGCTCCAGCACCTTGCGCAACTGGGGAGGGCTGGACGACACGAAGTAAAGCGGCGCCGCCGCGAACGACGGGCCGGCTCCCTGTCTTATGCCCCGCAGTATCTCGGGCATCCCGGGGATCGCTATCTTGTCCACGGCGAACTCGAGTGGGATGCGCGCCAGCCCTTTGATGGACGAGAAGTCGGTCAGCAGGTACGTGTCGTCTATGTCCCATATGAACACCGGGCCGTCGTAGTCCGTGCCGAGCCGGCGGTCGTCCTCGATGCTCATCGGGTAGCAGCGGCGTCCTCCCGGCGGCTCCATCATCGGTCCCGGTCCCCGAAGTAATCAAGCTCCTCACCGACGGGAGACTTCATCAGCCTCTCGAGCGCCAGCGCCGGCGCGCGCCCCTCGAACAGGACCGCGTGCACCTCGCGGACGATGGGCAGGTCCAGCCCGAGCTCGGCGGCCTGCCCGTTGACGGCCGCCGCTGTCGGCACGCCCTCGGCGGCCTGGTCCAGCTTCGCCAGCAGGTCGTCCAGCGCCTCGCCGCCCGCGAGCCCGGCGCCCACCTGGTAGTTCCTGCTCAGGGGCGACATGCAGTTGGCCATCATGTCTCCCATCCCCGCAAGGCCGGCGAAGGTCCTGGCCTCCGCGTCGTTCGCCACGCCGAACCGCACCATCTCGCCAAGCCCGCGCGTCATCAGGAGGGACTTGGTCATGGCCCCGAAGCCCAGGCCGTCGGACGCGCCCGACGCGATGGCGATGATGTTCTTGAAGGCGCCGCCTATCTCGGTCCCCGTAACGTCCCGCCCGGTGTAGACGCGCATGCGGCCGCCCCTGAACAGGTCATGGACCTTCGTCACCACCTCGCGGTAGTGGGAGGCCACGACCGCGCCCGAGGGGTTCCCGGCCATCATCTCGCGGGCCAGGGTAGGCCCCGAGATGACCCCGGTCTTCAGAGCGCAGGTCTCCTCGCGCAGTATCTCCGACATGCGGCGGTGGGTCTCGCGCTCGAGCCCCTTGGTGCCGTGCACCAGCACCTGGTCGCCCCTGATGTGGTCGCCGACACGCCGCGCGACCTCGCGAAACGAACGCGACGGTATCGCCATTATCACCACCGGGACCCCATCGATGGCCTTCTCGAGGTCCGTGGTCGCCGCAACGTTCCGGGGCAGCTCGATGTCGCCGGAGTAACGGACGTTGCGATGCTCGTCGTTTATCTCCTCCGCGTGTTCCTGGCGGCGCACCCACACGAGCGGGTGCCTGCCCCGCTCGGCGAGGAGCATCGCGAGCATGGTGCCGAAGCTGCCGCCACCGATTATCGCGACGTCGCTCCTCTTCCTGGGCGGGCGACGCTTCGGCGCGGCCTTACCGCTCTTGCTCATGTATCCGCCCTCCGTCACCGACCTCGAACCCGACCAGCCTGTTGTGATAGTAGAAGAGGAGCTTGCGGTCGAGCAGTGACAGGTGGTCTCCCCGACGGAGGAGCGCCGGGCCACGGTGGAACGACTCGAAGTGCGCGAGCGCCGTGTTCACGACCAGGACGATGTCCTTCCCGGCGACCGTCTCGTCCAGCCTTATCCGCCCCTCGCGCGCCAGTTTCCGAACGTCCTTCAGCGCGCGGTCCACACGGTCGTAGGCGGCCTGGAGGGGCACCTCCAACTCCCTGTCCTCGCGGAGCAGGTGGTAAACGTCCAGCCCGGGGCTCTGCTCCTTGAGGTGTTCGAACATCGCATAGGCGAGCAGGTTGGTAGGCTTGATCACGGTATTGCGGTGGAACTGGTCGATGACCGACCCGGCCAGCTCCCGCGTGTACTCCATGTCCCTCTGCCGGTCGACCGCGGGCTCACCGTCCCTGAGCACGTACCGTGCCCGGTCCACGACCCGCCCCCGCCGGTCGAGCGATCGCCCCTCGGCGTCCACGCGGTTGCCGAACACGTCGAGCGGGCTGCATACCGTGAAATGTATCCTGGAGTCCAGCGAGAACAGTTTCCTGAAGAAGTCGAGCACGACCATCGGCTGCGAGAACTCGTCGTCGGTGATTATGTATCGGCTCTTTCCCACCTCTTTGAGAAAATCTTCGACGAGGGTCTCGGCCTCGAGGATTATCTGGTAGTTCATCGTGCAGGGGATGATGAAGATGTCCGGTTTGTCTCTGCCGGCTGCGAGGTTGTGGATGTACGCGTCGAGCCCCATCCCCAGCAGCCCCAGTTTGAGCCTGCGCTCGACGGCGCCCGAGCGGCTCCGGGTGCCGCCCGGGAAGAACATGTTGTTGTAGCCGAGCTCCATCGTGCAGCCCGCGTAGGTCTTGAGCACCGAGGTGTAGAGCGCCGTCTTGATGCGCCGGTCCACCCGGTAGGCCCCCAGGTTGTTCATGAAGAACGCCATCATCTTGTTCTCGAAGAGGTTGGCGCCCGCGCCGTACGTGTACGGCCCGAACCCCAGCGCGTATAGCCCCCAACCCATCACGACGCTGTCGAGGTTGCTCTGGTGGGTGGAGATGACGACCGTCGTACCCAGCTCGTCAAGCTTTCTGAAAGTCTCGATCTCGCCCTGAAATTCGACCTGGTTCTCGAGCGACCCGAGACCGCCCGGAATGGCCTGCACGAGCTTCAGGGGGCTCAGGGTGTTGAGCATCACGGTGAATGCCCAGGGTATCACGCGCGTCACGAGCTGGTAGACGCGCTCGTCGAAATGTCCCGAGACCTCCTCGGCGAAGTGCCTCGCAAGCTCGGCGAGGAGCTCTGCCTGCCTGTCCGGCCCGGCCCGTGACACCTCGGCGTAGATGCCGTCGTAGTAGGAGAGCAGCGCCTGCGCGCCGGCAGTGTCGCTGGTGGTCTTGAGCCGCCTGCGCTCGTCGTAGAGCGTGTCGAACAGGGTCCGTTCTACGGCCGCGGAATCGCCGCCGTACTCGTCCAACATGCGGCGGACCACTTCTTCGATAACCCTGGGCTTGTCCTCGTCCAGCATCGGCGGCTCCGCTCAGGAGTGGGGTCACTCGTATTTTTTCACGCGGCGGGCCTCAATCCTCCATCCCGTGGCGCGCGGGTTCCCGGGTCTCACAGGGTCAGAGTGGCGGCGGGGAAGAGGTCCATCACGACGATCGCGACCGTAGAGCCTCCCTCGAGCGTTTCCGGGAACCGGCAGGCGATCTCTTTCAGCGAGCCGTCGGCGCCGGCCACCACCTCGGTCCGGACCCCGTCGACCGGGGAGCCGGAGCCTTTGTCGACCAGCACCACGTGCAGCCAGTGGTCCCTGGCCAGGTACCCGGGCGCGTCGAAGTAGGCCGTGAGCGCACCGGGCTCCCTCGATAGCCGGACTTCCACGCCGGCGGGCCGCTTCAAGGCTTCGGCTTCGAACGGGACCCCCTCGTAGGTGCAGAAACCGACAACGTCGCCGCCGGCATCGGCCAGGCCCATCACGCGGATGATATCGGCAAAGTCCGGAACGCCGTCGACAGATGACGCGATGAAGGCGGTCCCGTCCTCGACGCCGGGCGCGTCGGTGAACCGCCCTGTGAAGACGACCTCGTCGATCGGGATATTGGCGCCCTGCGCTATCAATCGCAGGGAGCCGCGGACCTTGAAGCAGTCGTCGCGCAACCGCCCGGCCAGGAGCAGTTTGTTGACCGAGGCCGGCGAGAGCTCCATCGTGCCGGCCTTCGCCACGAGCGCGCACGCGGCGAGTACCACCGACCCGCCGTCATCGTCGATGTAGACGGGCGCGACACCGAACTTGAGCGAGTCCATCATCGCCTGGCCGAGCGCGTCGAGCTCCTTCGGCTGGCATATCTTGAACCCCTTGAAGGCGAGCCCCGTCACTTCGCCGGGCCCGATCCTCAGGGGCAGGGACGCCCCCTCTTTCCGCGGCGACGTACCCACCGTGATGGTGGAATCGAAGTCGTGCTCCTCGCCCTGCGCCAGGTACCTCCCGCGCGCCCTGACGGAGTACTCGGCCCCGTATTCCATGAAGCCCTCCGGCACCACGTAGATGAACCGGCCCATCGACTCGACCCTCGCCGAGTGGGGAAGCTCCGGCGTCACCTCCACCCGTACGCCGGCCGCGAGGATCCGGGCCGGCACGACGTCGTTGCGCTCGTCGACGGCGAAGAACGCGGTGTTGAGGTTCCCGGAGATGGCCAGGTCGCTCGGCGGCTCGAACAGGGGTGTGCCCTCGCGCTCCATGAACACAAGCATTGCGCCGCCCGGTGGGACGTCCGGCTTGCGGCCGTCGTCGGCGGGGGAGAGGTCGATGCGCTCGTCCGCCCTGTCGGTGGCGTAGTAGTCGCGGGGGACCGAGAACACCTCCCCGGTCGTCGTCCCGAAATAGACGGTGCCGCCCGCGCCCAGGGTCGGCGAGCAGTTGATGTCGTTCTCGGGGACGCCGCTGTTGGTGGCCAGCGACCATACCCTGCGGCCGTCGCCCGCGATGCAGTAGAGCTTACCGTTCTGGTTGCCAACGTAGACGAAGCCATCCGGGTCGATCACGGGAGAGCTCTTTATCGGCGCGTCGGTATAGTAAGTCCATATTCGCCGACCGAAACGGTCAAGCCTGTACAAACCCCCGTCCGAGGAGCCGATCACGACGTCGCCGTTCTCGGCCACGGCCGGCGACGAATAGATGAGGCCGAGCGTCTGGTACGACCAGAACACGGTGCCGTCCTCCGGCGCGACGCAGTAGACCCGCCCGTCGAACGAGCCGAGAAACATCTCGCCGTGGAGCCCCATCGCCGGCGTGGATACGACCGAGCCCCCTAGCCGCCGCATCCACCTGCTCCTGCCGCTGGCGGTGTCCACCGAATGGAGCTGGCCCGCGAGGTCGCCGATGAAAACGCTTCCGCCGTCGGGTGATATGAGGGGCTTGGTCCAGATGACGCCGCTCGGATAGCTCCCCGCGTCGTATTCCCAGACGAGGGCGCCGTCGGAGTCCAGCTTGTAAAGGCGGTTGTCGTCCGAGCCCGCGTACACGAACACCCTGCCGCCTTCTTCCCCCAGGGCCACGTTTCCCTCGAAGAAGCTCGACAGGTGCGCCTCCGGGTCCGACTCAGGGTCCTCGAAGTGCCTTCCCCAGAACGTCCAGAGGACCTCGCCCGTATCGGGGTCGAGCTTCCAGATACGGCCCTGGTTCTGGTGTCCCCGCGGGTCGATGTCGGTCGATGCCATGTAGAGGTAGCCGTCCCTGCCGAGGGCCCCCGTGGAATCGATGTACATCATGCGGTCGTCACGGACGCGCCACTTCACCGTGCCGTCGGGGTTCAGGGCGACGAACTCTCCGTCGGCGTGCCCGGTGTAGAGGGTGCCGTCCCGCCCCACGATCGGGCTCGGCCAGACCAGCCCGCCGATCCTCTCGCTCCAGTACCCCCCCGCGGCCGGGACGGGGGCGCCGAACCGCTCGACCCTGCCGCGGTTCGAGGCCGAGTACCTGTAAGATGGGAACTGCGCGCCCTCGTCGAGACCGGCGAAATAGTCCGGCACCTGTTCCCTGTGGACGAGTGCGAGCTGCCGGACCACCAGGGTCTCGTAAGAATCGAAAAGCGCCAGGAGCTCGCCTATCAGCGCCGCTGACTTCCGGGTCACGATGGTCCCTGGAAGGAGGCCCAGCAGGTGCCGGTACCGGGTGCTTATGGAATCCAGGGTCTCGAGGATCTCGCGGCTCATGGGGCTGGAGAGGGTTGCCGGGTCCATGGCCAGCCGCTTCGCCCGTACCACCGCGATGTCGACCAGGTCCAGCGCCGCCCTCATGGCGCCGGGGACCCCGGCCCTGCCCGTCTCGGCGATGGCAGCGAAGGCCGCCCGATCCTCAAGCAGCCTTCGCTTGAGGAGGGCGACGTAGCCGGTGAGTTCATGTGTGTCACGGCTTTTCGAGCGCATGGTGCCCTCCCGGGGTCGGCCCTCGGATATCACGGGATAGGATAGCAGTTTGAGGGTCGCGCGATGCTTCGGGACGTCCCTCCCGCCACTGACCCTCGATAAAATGGCGCCTCGCCGTCGGCGCGGGTTATAATTGCGCCTGCGAAGCCGGCTCGCGGCTTTAAGCACGTCGGGGAGGAGCGTTTGAAGTACGTCCACGTGCCGCTCAACGAAGAGATCCGGGCCATCGGCGGCTACTACAAGGTGCTAGAGGAGGGCGTCCTCGATTTCGAGGGCAAGAAGGTCCTCTTCGTCATGAAGGGCGCGCACGTCGATACGTCCTGCTGCGGGGAAGGAGGGATGGCGTTCATCTCGGTCCCCGGCTACGTGGTCTCCTACAAGTCATCGAAAAACGAAGCGGGCATGGACGTATCCGAGGTAAAGCGGATCAGGGACACCGGTCCACGAAAGAAGATCAAGGAAATGATCGCGGGCCGATACCCATACATCTCCGTGGTTGACTTCGATTAATTCCGTGGTCGAAACTATACGAGGCGCTGGGACGGCCACTGCTCCGTGGCATCATCCGCTCAACATTCAGCGCGCGTATCTCTGTGTAACGATAGGCCGGTCGAGTGCGAACGGAACCGGGAAAGGGAGTGATTAGATGGTTGGGATCCGATCATACGGAGGTTATGTCCCCCGCTGTCGCTTGAACAGGATGGTGATCTTCGGGTCGATGGGTTGGATCAATCCGGCGAACATCCTGAACGCTCAGGGAGAGAAGGCGGTCGCGAACTTCGACGAGGACTCAGTGACGATGGCCGCCGCGGCGTCGGCGGACTGCCTCATCGGCTTTGAGAGGGAAGAGGTGGGAGGCGTGTACTTCGCGTCAACCACCTCCTCTTACAAAGAGAGGCTCTGCGCAAACCTCGTCGCCGGCTCGCTCGCGGCCGACGAGCAGATCAGGACCGCTGACTTCGCCGGCGGCCTGAAGGCGGGGAGCACCGCGTTGCTCGCGGCGCTCGACGCGGTCGCCGCCGGGAGCGCCAACAACGTCATGGTCGCGGCGGCGGACTGCAGGCTGAGCAAGATGGGCAGCCCCCAGGAGTTCATGTTCGGCGACGGCGCGGCCGCGATGATGGTCGGGGACACCGACGTCATCGCCGAGTTCAAGGGTTCCTTCTCGAGCGGGTACGACTTCGTCGACCACATGAGGGGCTCCGAGTCCCGGTTCGACCGGCAGTGGGAGGAGCGCTGGATCCGCGACATGGGCCTCGACCGCTTCATCCCCGAGGCCATCAACGGGCTCTGCGAAAAGGTCGGGCTCACCCCGGCCGACTTCGACAAGATCATCTACCCGTGCTACTTCGGCAGCGAGCGCAAGAAGATCAACAAGAAGATGGGGTTCGAGCCCGAAAAGGTACAGGACAACATGCAGGCCATGGTCGGGGACACCGGCGTGGCCCAGTCGATGATGATGCTCGCCAAGGCTCTCGAGGAAGCCAAGCCCGGCGACAAGCTGCTGGTCGTCAGCTACGGCAGCGGCTGCGACGCGCTCTTCTTCGAGGTGACGGACAAGATCGCCAAACTCGCGCCCAGGCGCGGTATCTCGGGTTACCTGGCAAGGCGCGCGGACCTCGACAACTACGTTAAGTACCTGGTCTGGCGGCGGATGGTGCCGGCGGACACCGGGCTGCGGGGCGAGGAGGACAAGTGGACCCGCTGGTCGCTGATGTGGAGGAGCCACAAGGCGATGCTTGGCCTGGTCGGAGGAAAGTGCACCGAATGTGGGACTCAGCAGTTCCCGCCGCAGAGGATCTGCGTCGCGCCCAAGTGCGGCGCGCTGGAGAAGTCGGAGCCGGTGGTGCTCTCGGACAAGGGCGGAAAGATCTTCAGCTTCACCTCCGACATGCTGGCGGCGTCGATAAACCCGCCGGCGATCTATGGCACGGTGGCCATCAACGGAGGCGGCCGGTACGTGTTTGACTTCAGTGACTGCAGTATCGACGACCTCGCGGTGGGCAACCCCGTCGAGTTCAGCTTCAGGGTCAAGCTCTACGACTCCAAGCGGGACATAACGAATTACTTTTGGAAGGCCGTACCGGTAGCAGAGGGGGCTGAGTAAATGGCTGAAGGAATAAGAGACAAGGTCGTGATCCTCGGGATGGGTTGCACCAAGTTCGGTGAGCGCTGGGAATGCGCCCCGGAGGACCTGGCGGTCGAGGCCTTCATCGAGTGCATCGAGGACGCGGGGATAGAGAAGGGGCAGATCGGCGCCGCGTGGCTGGGAAGCCACTTCGACGAGATCAACATCGGCAAGGGCGGCAACTTCCTGGGCATGGCCCTGAAGCTCCCCCTGATTCCGGTGACACGCACCGAGAACTTCTGCGCGTCCGGCACCGAGGCTTTCCGCGGCGCCTGCTACGGCGTCGCCTCGGGAGCATACGACATAGCGCTGGCGCTCGGCGTGGAGAAGCTTAAGGACACCGGGTACGGCGGCCTCCCCGACTCGCCGGCGTTCGGCCAGATGCAGGCCATGATCGGACCCAACGCGACCGCGCCGGGCATGTTCGCCCAGCTTGCGACCGCGTACTCCGCGCGCTACGACGTACCGATGGACAAGATCAAGGAGTCGATGGCGCATATATCGTGGAAGAGCCACCAGAACGGGGTCAAGAACCCCCGCGCCCACCTGCGCAAGCCGATACCGATCGAGCAGATAATGGGCGCCCCCATGATCGCCTACCCCCTGGGGCTGTTCGACTGCTGCGGGGTCAGCGACGGCTCCGCCTGCGCCATCGTGACCACTCCCGAGATAGCGAAGAAGATCAAGCCGAACGCCGACATGGTCAAGGTCAAGGCGCTGCAGGTCTCGGTCAGCTCGGGCGAGGAGGCCCTGTTTACGGATTGGGACGGGGCCGGCATGCTGACGACGCGAGAGGCATCGCGCAGGGCCTACCTGGAGGCCGGCATCAAGGACCCGCGCGAAGAGATAAGCATGATGGAGGTCCACGACTGCTTCTCGATAACCGAGTTCGCGACCATGGAGGACCTGCACATCTCGGAGCCGGGCAAGGCCGCCGACGACGTGCTCTCAGGGTTCTTCGACCTGGACGGACAGATCCCGTGCCAGCCGGACGGCGGGCTCAAGTGCTTCGGGCACCCGATCGCCGCGTCCGGCCTCAGGATGCTGTACGAGATGTACTCGCAGCTTCTGGGCCGCTGGCCGGAGGACCGCGCGGTCAAGGACCCCAAGTTCGGACTCACGCACAACCTCGGAGGAGTGCCCAATCAGAACGTATGCAGCATCGCGATAGTCGGGATGGGTTGATCTGGCAAAGATAACCGACAGTTCAAAGAGCCGGGGCTCCGAGCCCCGGCTCTTCACGTCCGGTGCTGGAGCGAGGGACCCGTCCCGAGCAACATCCCGAGCAGCCCCGCGAGACGGATGAACGCACGAAAAGAGACCTGACCCCGGGATGTGCGACTAAAGCAGTTTCTGGGTGGGGCCGCCGACCCGCTCGACGGCGAAGTCGAACGGCACTTCTCCTGTCAGGAACCGGTCGAGGTCTTCACCGTTGTAGAGCTTGATCACGATTGAGCGTACCTTCGTGGTGATGAGCTCCAGCAGGGGCTTGGTCACGGGCCTGTCGTACAGATCCCCGAAATCCAGCGGCACGCCGATGCGGCACCTCGCCCGCCGGTATACCACCGAGGAATAGGCCCTCCCGTTGTCGGGCTGGTGCATGATCTTCGAGACGACCGGCGCGGGGATGCTCGGCAGCCTGCGCTCGACCAGGCCGATGACGGTGGCCGGGATGACCGGAACGCGAGACTCGAGAGCCAGCCTCGCGAAACCCGTCTTGAACCGCTTTATCTTGTCCACCTTGCCCGGGTCGAGGATGGTCACGCCCCCCTCGGGGAAGATGCCAACCAGCTCGCCGTCGTCCAGCAGCCCGAGGGCCTGGTCGAGCTGCGCGCCTACCCCCTTGCCACCCGAGAGGTCTATCGGGAACGCTCCCGACCACTCGTAGACCTGCTTGTACCCCGGTATGGTCCACGACCAGGACGCGGCACCGAAGCTGATGTAGCGGTTGCGCACGGAGTACCCGAGTATCACCGGGTCGAGCGCAGAGCGGTGGTTGCAGACGATTATCGCCGCTCCGTTGTCCGGGACGTTCCGCTGGCCTTCGATCTTAAGGCGCGTCTGCAGCCTCACCATCGGCCCGACGACCATCCTGAGCGTCTCGTAGAACAGGATCTGGTTCACGTCCATGCTGTACCTCTTCCCCGGTGGACTGCTGTTCGGAGTGAAACAATGATATAGCAATCTTTATTGGCCGCAAATAAAGAACGCGAAAACATCCGCATCCAACAGATATCTCAGGCGTGCCGTGGTCGGGCTCAGATACGCAGGCCCTGAGTCTCCAGCGCGAGACGCGGCCCGCGGTGCAGCAGCACGCCGGACCGGAACACGCCCTCGACCCGCTCCATCGCCATCAGATCCTCCAGCGGATTCGCCGACAGTACGAGGATGTCGGCCAGCTTGCCCGCCTCGAGTGACCCTATCTCGCCCTCGAGCTCCAGCAACCCGGCGCCGTTGAGGGTGGCAGCCTTCAGGATGTCGGCCCTGCTCATTCCCAGCCATTCCAGGATCACCATCTCGCTCACCATGTAGCCCGGGAAGGAGAGGGGAGTCCCTCCGTCGTTCCCACAGCACATCGTGGCGCCCGCCTGGTAGAGCTTCTCAACGGTCGGGCCCGCGCACTGGATCGCCTTGAGTACCAGCTCGTTGTCCGACGTGAACGCCTTTCCGCGCCACGCCGAGAGCGTTCCATCCGAGTAGCCGCGAACCATCCTGAGGTTCGATCCCATCACCGCGGCCTCGGATACGGCGGGCCCCACCCTCGAGAGCAGGCGCTCGCGCTCACCCTGCAGCGCCTCGACCAGGGGGTGGTACCTGGCGGGATTTCCGGGGGGCGCGATCCCGAGGGCCATCGTCACCGAGGCCGTGGGAGTGATGTGGTGGTCACCTTTCATGAACGACGCGACGTCATCGGCGGTGATCTCGCCGTCCATCGGCACGTGCTCCAGGTCGTCGACGCCCAGCCTGACCGCGCGCCGGAACCCTGAGAGCTGGCTCTGGTGGACCGCCACCCGCCTTCCCAGGCGATGGGCCTCGTCGAGCAGCGAGAGGACGGTCTCGTCGTCGAAGGTGTTGAGCGGCTTGTGCCCGAAGAAGAGCGACCGGTCGTCGAAGAAGATCTTGATGAACCGCGCCCCCTGGTCGACCACCTGCCTGACCGACTCTCGCGCCGATTCGGGGCCGCTCACGTAGACAGCCGGGCTGCCGTACTTCTCGTCGAGCCACCCCGGCAGGGGCTTGGAAAAATCCGGGTAGCCGCCTTTGGGCATCAACGAGGAGCCGCACGTGAGCAACCTCGGGCCCAGTATCTCGAATGACTCCGTCCCCCGGGCGATCTCTCTGAGGATGAGCGGGAGCCCCGCCGCGTCCCTCACCGTGGTGACACCGTGCCTGGCGCACTCCTCCACGTTGCGGACGGCCTGCCTCTTCACCGACATCAGCAGGTCTAAGGAGATCGTCGCCGCGCACGGCATCAGTATGTGGCAGTGGGCGTTGACCAGCCCGGGCGTGAGGAACAGGCCGCGGCAGTCGAACGTCCTGTCGGCCTCCACCTTATCGAGGTCGCGTGTCGATACTAGGTCGGATATCTGCCCGTCGGTGAACAGCAGCCCGCGCTCGCGGAGCATCTGCCCGCGCCTGACGTCCAGGACGTTGGCGCCTTTCAGGAATACGGAGCGCCCCCTCTCGGGCCTCCAGGCATACGGTGGGCGGGGCTCGGACAGGGAGTCGAGGACGCCCTTCACCTTCCCGGCCGCGTAGCCGGCGGCCACCGCTCCTGTCACGATCGCCCCGGCCCCGAGGGCCTTTATGATCGGGTTCTTGTCCGTGTCGGGTTTCACTGCCACCTCCAGCTCCATCGGTTCCCGACGGGGCTCCCGCATTGGGTCCGGCGGGAGGCACCCTGAGTCGCGAATCCCTATGATATCCCACGGAAGTGCCGGGAGGTAGCGGCCCGGAGCGCCGCCCGCGGCCAGGGACCGCCTACCGGGCCTCGTCGCCGGCGCTGTCCTCGGCGTCCTCGACCCCCGCGACGACCGACTCTGCTCGGCTGGTAGAGTCCCTCAACGCCAGGACGAAGAACACCCCCTGGACGACGAGCATCATGTAGTAGGTGAAGAAGCGCCACGACAGGTTCACGAACCCCACCAGGTACCCCGGGACGAAGATGGCGAACACGCCCGCGAACGCGGACTCCGCGAACCCGCTGCCGCCGGGGGCCGGCAGGAAGGGGAGGATGCACGAGACCACGAGCTGCGCCAGCATCGCCTTCCAGAACAGCCCGGGGTATCCGAGGCCCCAGAGTATGACCGGCGCTACCATGAACCCAGTTGCCCAGAACGTGAAAGTCAGCAGGATGGCGCCGGCGAGCAGCCTCTTGTCGCCCCGCATTATCTGCCGGAGGCTCTCGGAAAACTCGGCGACCGCGCCCGTGAACCCGTCGACCCTGTCGTCGAAGTTCTCCCTCCGCTTCAGGAAGCCGGGGGCGTGCTTCCGGACGGATGTGGCGACCTTCGAGGGCTCCCTCATCGAGTACACGACCGCCAGGAAGAAGAAGAATGCGAAGACCCCGGCGGCGATGAGGATGGTCCTCACCCCGAAGCTCACCTTGATCTGCGAAGCCGTCACGGCGAGCACTATCGGTATCGCGAGGATGAACTGCAAGGTGGACATCGCTGCCCCGGTCGAGACCACCGCGGTCGCCTTGCCGGCCGGGATGCCGTAGCTGTAGAGGAAGAATATCTCGGTCGGGATCCCGCCGGCCTGGAAGGGCGTGACCGACCCCACGAAGCTGCCCCCCAGTACGGATCTAACCACTTTGCCGAACGGCAGTCGCCCGCCGGACGCGTGGACCAGGAGGTCGGTGCGAAAGCAGGCGGCGCCCCACTTCACCGCCATCAGGGCTACCGCCGCCAGGAAGAACAGCGGGTCGATCCTCGAGACCGCCTGCCACGTGGAGTGGTTCATGGTCACGAACAGGATCACCACCACGCTGACGGTGCTTATCGTCAGCGCCAGGATGAGGCCGTTCCTGACCTTGTGGCCGGCCAGGACGCCGGGAGCCCGCGGGGCCCCGTCAGCCGTATCTCTCCTCCGTCCAGGGATCTCCATGTTCGTGGTACCCGTGCGATTCCCAGAACCCACGCTTGTCTTCTCTCATGAACTCGACGCCGGTGACCCACTTCGCGCTCTTCCAGAAGTACAGTCTGGGGACGACCAACCGCACCGGGTATCCATGCTCGCGGCTGATCGTCTCGCCGTTGTGCTTCACGGCGAACAGGACGTCCTCCGCGAAGAAATCGTCCACGGGAAGGTTCGTCGTGAACCCGCCCTCCGCGTGGACCATCACGAACCGGGCTTCGGGGAGGATGCCCACCAGGCCCTTTAACTGCGACGTGCCGACGCCCTCCCAGAGGTTGTCGAGCCGCGACCATCCGGTCACGCAGTGGATGTCGGAGAACACCGACACCCTCGGCAGGGCCATGAACTCCTCGAGGGAGAGCTCTCGCGGCCGCTCCACCAGGCCGGAGATGTCGAACTTCCAGCCGATCTCGAAGCTCGGGACACGCCCGTAGTGGAGAACGGGGAAGCGCTAGGTCTCGTGCTGACCCGGAGGGATCCTGTCGTCCCTCAGCGTGTCCGGGCTCTTGATCACACTGTCGTCCTGCAACGTGGACCTTCGCCTCCTTGCCCGGCTCACAGGGCGGGCCGGGCGCGTCCGGAAGGCCCGTGAGCCCGCCGCCGCGATGAACGCATGCCGCATCCGCTCTTCGTCTTAGATTCGCGCAGCCGTTGTCCATACCTTTGTCGGTCGGGTCCATCGCGGCCCTGGCGCCGACACCAAGGCCGCGGGGACCTACGCACAGGGTTTTTCTTCCCGGGGAAAACAGGGGCGCCGGTATTGACACCTCGAAAACCCCGGTCGTAAAATATCCGAAATGTAGACAGACATGTATGTCTATTTCCTTTGGCCTGCGATTGGATGGGAATGGGCTCAAACAACAAGCGGGACCAGATAATGGCCGCCGGTGCTCGAGTGTTTGCCCGGCTCGGGTATCACTCCGCCACCGTGGAGGACGTCATCCGCGAGGCGGGAGTCGCCCGGGCGACCTTCTACTCCAATTTCTCCGACAAGCGCGACCTGTTCACAGCCGTGGCGACCGGCATCACAGACGACATCGTCAACCGCGTGGTGCAGGGCATCGACGCCATCGCCGGGCCCGATGGGACGACCGAAAAGCGGCGCCTGCGCGTCCCCGAGTTCGAGGAGCGGCTCTCCGAACTGATCGACGGGATCGCCAGGTACGTACGCAGGAACCGCGGCATCGCGCGCGTCTTCCTGCACGAGATGGTGGGCGTAGACAGGGAGATGACGCGCCTCTTTTACGAGTTCCAGGAAAGACTGATAGACCAGTTCGAGCGCCTTGTCGATTACGGCGTGCATGTCGGCATGTTCAGGGAGACCGAACGCAGGACCGCCGCCGAGTTCATCGTCAGCGGTCACATGTACCTCGCAAGGAGTTTCAGCGCGGGGGTCGGCTCCTACGACGTCGAGGAGATGGCGCACCGGTTCATGGACCTCCAGCTCAAAGGGCTGCTGGTCAAGACGGGGGTCGCGCCTGCCGGGCGAGAACGGGTCAAGGCGCGCGGGTAGGGCGCGGAGCGGTACGGTCGCGGAGATGTCAGCGTTGGCGGCTCACGCAAGAGGATGAGAGGTGGGACATTGAAGTACCAGGACCTTTTCCCTGTGCCGACCGAGTGGGTGGGGGACGCCGACCTCTCGATGGCCGAGACACTGGCTGCGTGGGGGGAACGCGAAGTTAAGGACGGGCGCCTGGAGCACCGGGAGGACTACGAAGGTCTGCTCGAGCCCGCGATGCGCAGGCTGTTCGTAGAACTGGGCCTCGGCTCAATGCTGCTCCCCGAGGAGTCCGGCGGGGGAGGGTGCACGGAGCCCGGGGCGGCGATGACCTGCGCGGTCGCGCTCGAGAGCGTGGGCTCGGCGGACACCGGCCTTGCTTTCCTCCTGGCCAACACCCTTGCGGTGCAGGCGGCGCTCGCCGTCGAGCCTGTCGGGGACGAGGCGCTGTCCGGAGCGATGGCGGAGGTCTTCTGCACAGACGTGCCTGCCGTGGCGTCTCTGGTCTTGCCGGCCTACGGGGCCGGCTCCGTCGGGCGGGCCCGTTTCAACGGCCTCGATCACCAGGTCTCGGCCGAGAAGAACAACGGGGCATGGACGCTGAAAGGTAAAGACGTCAGGCCCCAGTGCTCCGGGGCGACGGCCGACCTTTTTGCCGTCACCTTCGCCGGCGATGACGGGGCGCCGGCGCTGGCGCTGGTGGGCTCGACGGATAAAGGACTCAAGGTCGGACGGCCTTTCAAGAAGACCGGCCTCGCGGCGAGTGTCAACGCGGATCTGGACTTCGACGGTGTCGCGGTAACCGCGGCAAGCGTGATACCGCTGGGCCCCGGCGGGATGCGAGAGCTTCTCTCGCGTTACTACTCCGGGTGCGCCGCCGCCTGCATGGGTGCGCTGCTGGCCGCCTACGAGATAATCAGGGAGTGGGGAGACACCCGCGTCATAAAAGGCAAGGGCCAGGTGTTCAAGGAAAACCCACTGGTCGCGTCGCTGATGGGCGAGATCGGCGCCGCCATGGCGACCGATCGCCTGCTGACCTATGACCTTGCGAGGCTCCTTTCCAGGCCGGACCTGTACGGCCCGCCCGGAAGCCCGGCGATGTTCGCCACCGCCACAGCGGTGTTCAAGCAGGTATCCAGGTCGGGGATGCGCGCCCTCGACAACGTCATGGAACTGATGGCGTCGGCGGGGTACGCGACCGAATGGAACCTGGAGAGGTACTGGCGCGACGTCAAGACGATCGAGGCTTACGTGGTGCCTGATACCGCCGCCAAGGTGGACATGGCGCGGCACTACTTCGACCTCGAGACGATCTGAAAGGGAGACAGCATGCGCACCGTCGACGACTTCACGAGGCCGCTCGAGTACCTGACCCCGCTCGATCGTTACCTCGGCCCCATCGCTCGCAACTGGGCCGAGACACAGGTATTCCCCTTTCGCCGGGAATACGACGAGGACTGGGAGGAGCACCGCCTGATCGAGCCCGCGTTCAAGGCCCTGATGGGGGAGCTCGGGTTCCAGAGGTTCTTCTTCCCGGAGGACCTCGGCGGTTTCGGCATGGGCCACTCGGATTGCACGGCCGTCCTCGCTTATCGCATCGTCGAGGAGATCTCGAGGGCGGACTCGGCGTTTGGTGTCGCCTTCGCGGTCCTGCACTGGCCCCTTCTCATGATCTGCCTCGAGCCCCACGTGAACAGGAGGCTCTGCGAGGAGTTCGCGCCGATGTTCTGCAAGACCGACGAGGCGGTGTTCGCCGCGAACGCCATGACCGAGCCGCAGGGTGGCTCGGACATCGAGAACCTGGACCTGCTCAAGGGCAGCACCATACGCACGACCGCGACCCGCGACGGCGACGAGTGGGTGATAAGCGGGCACAAGCTCTGGCCCACCAACAGCGGCGGCGCCGCGAAGCTTTTCGGGGTGGTGTGCACCACCCGGCCCGGCTCGACCGATCCGGACGATTTTGCCTTCATATACGTGCCCGCCGACCTGCCGGGAGTGACGCAGGGCAAGCCTTACCAGAAGGCAGGCATGGCCGCCGACAAGAACAGCGACATCTGGTTCGAGGACGTGCGGGTCCCGGTGTGGTACAGGGCCCAGGGCCCCGGGGACGACCTCAAGTACTTCAAGGAGATGGTCGCCTGGGGGAACATGGCGACGATCGGTTTCGTCGGCGGGGCGATGATGAACGCGTTCGAGATCTTAAGGGATTTCTCGAACGAGAAGACCTTCAGGGGCAAGCCGCTCAAGGAGAACGACGACGTTGCCGGTGTCCTGGCGGACGTGGCGACTTCGATCGACGTCGTGAGGGTGCTGGGGTACCAGATGGCGAGGATGATGGACCGTACCGACCTGTACGGCCCGGGGTGGTCGGACGAGATCGTCATAAAGGCTCGCGCTTACAAGTATTTCGCCTGCGACCGGGCCGTCGAGATGCTCGGGAAGGCACTGGACCTGATGGGCCCGTTCGGTAGCGACCGGGCGCTCGACATCGAGAAGCACTGGCGCGACGTCAAGATCTGTCAGTTGTGGCTGGGCGGCAAGCAGCTGGCCCAGATGGAGGTCGCGCGCTGGTGGTACGACTGCGAGACGCTGTAGCGCCGGGGCCGACAACCGCGGCGCACCGCGGGAGACGCGGGCCGCGGACGATCTGAACCAGGAGACGCCGATGACCGAAGAGATTTTACCCGGGGCGGGCCCCATTGAGGGCGTCAGCAGGGTCCTGCGCGAGCTGCTGGGGACGCCGAGGTTCAAGAAGACGGTCAATACCCTCTTGAGCGAGCTCGACCCCGGGAACGCCGCCCTGCTGGTCCGGACGCTCCTCTGGGAGGACCCGGTCTTCTTCCTGAACCTGGTCGCCGCCGCGCCGGACGTGGCGAACACGGCCATCACGGCTCTGCTCGAGCTGTGCCGGCAGTTCATGAACTTCCCCCCGGAGATGCTCGCCGGATTCATGGCGGGGACGGTCGACGGTCTGGACGCGGAAAGACTGGGCGAGACGGCCGGGACGGTCCTGCTGCTTGTGGGGCGACAGGAAGTTATCGCGGGCGGAAGCGGGGCGGATGCGGCCAAAGGCTTCGGCGCCCGGTTCCGCACGGGCCTGTCGGGCGCGCTGGCTGGGGGAGGAGAGCCGTCGGACGAGGCGACGCCGATCGTCGACATGGTCATGCCGGCGCTCGAATCGGCTGCGGCCAGGCTGGGCCGGGAGGCCGCGCGAGAGGGCTCCGGGACGAACGTGGCCGTCGGCAGGCTCGCCGAGGGCATAAAGGAGATCGCTGCGAGGAATCCCGATCTCATGAGAGCGGTGGCCGCGCCGCTGCTCGAGGCCTTCAGGCAGGCGTTTGCAGGGCCGGAGGCCGGAAGGGAGGGCTCCTGATGGATGGACCAGGCTCCTGCCCCGGGAGTGGACGTGGGCCGCAGGCCGGCGCCGGTGTGCGGGTCCTCAGGGAGATAATCAGGACCCCGGCTTTCATGGATATCATCAGGACCAACGCCAGGGACCTCGACCCGGAGTCGGCGGCCGAAGCGGTGAAGGTATTCCTCTGGGAAGACGTGGAGGCCGCGATGAGCCTGATGGGGAGCTTCCCGCAGGCGGTCAACTACCTGGTCGCGCTCGTCCTGGAACTGGGAAGGCAAATGGACAACTTCCCGGACGGGCTCCTTGAGCAGTACGTCCGCCAGATGGCTGGCGAGATAGACCTGCAGGGCATCAGCCAGGTTCCCGGGGCCTTCGGTCCGGCGCTCGCCACCGTCGGGTTCCGCGAGGCCGCGGCGGGCGCCCTCGGAAAAGCCGTGAACGCGGCATCGGGGATGGTCGTAAAGGCGGAGTCGCAGAACCCCGACTTCCTGCGCGACATCCTTGGGCAGGTCGACGGGCGCGAGGTCCTGCGCGCGGGGCTGGCGGTCGCGCGCTCCGCGGCCAGGTGGCTGTTTTCCTCGATCTCACGCATGTTCGTCCGCTAGCGGTCCACTATCAGGCGAGGTGATGCGATTTGGACGTTGAAGATGCGTTGAAGCCGGGCGAGGCGCTTACCACCGAGGAGCGCGTCGCGCGACTCGAAGAGGCCTTCTCCGGCCTTGAAGGGAAGGAGCTTGCGGACAGGGTCAACCGGTTCTCTCTGGCGATGATGGCCGTGCACCGGGACCGTCCCGACCTTGCTCGCGAGGCGTTCGGCGCCATCGAGGAGGCTTTCACCGACATCGACTTCGGCAAGATGCGCGAGGCGGTCATCGCGGTCCTGGACTACGGAGCCGCGCTCGCCTCCCGGGCTATCGAGGCGGGCACCGCCAACCCGGTCATCATCGCGAACCTGGTGGGGATATTTCCCGCGCTCGTCAACAGCCTCATCGGGGTCGGGGTGACTGTGCTCGAGGCCACGGACCTCCCACCCGAGATACTGGCGAGCGCGCTCTTCAACACACTGAACGCGCTCGATGCCGAGCAGTTGGGGCGCGCTCTCACTGCCCTGTCCGCGCAGGTCAACGACCTGCACGCCGGCAACTACATCCTGGGCGGCGACGAGCCGAGGGCCCGGGCCGTGGCAGACGCGCTGATCCGCAGGGTACTCGACAACCTCGACATCGAATCGGCCGCCTCGGCGGTGGTCGCCATCGGCGAGGACACAGAGGTCATCACGGGTGCGCTGGTCGAGATCGTCTCTCGCGACCCCGAGCTGATCGACGTCGCGACCAGGGCCGTCGTCGGCCTGTCTAACATCGGCACGCGGGTCCTGTCCAACGCCATGAAGGCCGCCGCAGACTGGCCCGACGAAGTGCTCGCCAGGATGGGCGTCGAGGGCCGTGTCATGGACACCGTCGACGTCGGCGCCGCCGTCGACTCCTTCGTGACCTACGCCTTGAGGCTCCGGAACGCGAACCCCGGGCTGCACAGGGAGCTATACACAAGGGCGCTTCAGGCGGTCAACACCGAGCGGGTCGACGTCCACCTCCGGACGGTGGCCGGCGACCTCAAACACGCCGCCGCCGCCAACCCGGGAGTGCGCAAGGCCCTCGAGCCGGAGGAGCTGGGCAGACGGATAAGCGAGATGCTGGCGGGGTTCAACCGGGCGGCCGGTTCAGCAGCCACCAGTGATTACCTGACGCGCCTGTTCAGGGCGATAGACTCAAGAGAGCTTGAGACGGCGGTGAGGACAACCACGGGCGGATTGCTAGACGCGGCTTTCACCAGCGCCGACACCGCCAGGTCGCTGCTGAAGGCCGCCGCGTCGAACGCACTCAGGTTGGTGAAGAACCTCTTCAACCTGATCGTGAGAAAGTAGAGGCACGGGGCGGCGGAGGCGCGACAAAGGGGTCAGACCCCGATGCGACACGCCGGTGGAAACGTGAACAGCAAGGCAGGTGGATTGTGACAGTAAGCGCCATGGAAGAGGTCGCCAGGCTCGCCGGGACCATCGAGAACGACAGCGTGAAACGGTGGAAGGACGGCGGCGGAAAGGTGCTCGGGTACGCGTGCATCACCACGCCACCGGAGGTGATCGACGCCGCGGGCCTGCTGCCATACCGGGTCAGAGCGCTGGGCAACGCGAATACCGAGATAGCCGACGCGCACCTGGCGAGGTTCAACTGCAGCTTCTGCCGGTCCTGCCTGCAGCTCGGCCTGGACGGCACGTACGACTTCCTGGACGGCCTGGTCGAGACGAACGGTTGCGACCACCTCCGGGGGATGTTCGAGAACTGGCAGTACGTGAGCCCCTCTCCATTCTTTCACTACGTGAAAGTCCCGCACCTGGCGACCGAGGACGCCGTCCGGTATTTCGAAGAGGAGCTACGCCTCTTCAGGGAGGCGATCGAGGGATACTTCGACGTCGTCATCACGGACGACGCGTTGCGCGATGCCATGAAGAGGCAGGAGGACATCCGCGACAGGCTCAGGACCGTCTACCGGATGAGGGAGGGCGCCCAGCCCTCGTTCACCGGCGCCGAGGCCCTGGCCATCTTCCTCGTCGCGTCGGCGGTGCCGTACGATGACTTCATCGAGCTCGCCGACCGGGTCGTCGAGGAGCGCGAAGGCACCAGCGTCCCCCGCCCGCGCGCCCGGCTCATGCTGTGCGGTGCGGCGACCGACGAGCTCGAGCTCATCCGGGAGATGGAAGGGGTCGGTGGCCTGGTGGTGGCGGACGGGCTCTGCTACGGGGCGAGGGCCTTCTGGAGCAGCGCGGACCTCGCGGCCGAGCCCATCGGCGCGCTGGCCGGGCTCTACCTGGGCGAGATGCTGTGCCCGCGGATGTACACCGACTTTCCCAGGCGCAGGGACTTCGTCCTCGAGGCCGTCGAGCGGGCGGCGGTCGACGGCGTGATCGTGATGCACAACAAGTTCTGCGACGTCCACGGGGTCGACAACGTCCAGCTACGGCTCGACCTCGAAAAACGCGACATCCCTGTCCTGCAACTGGAGAAGGAATACGGGTCGAAGGCCGACGTCGGCCGCGTCAGGACAAGGGTGCAGGCCTTCCTGGAGAGGATCGGTGATACGGCATGAGCGACGTCGGGACGGGGCTGTTCGACAGGGTCCACGGCCTTTTCAGCGTGATAGAGAGCCTGCCCGACTCGATGAGCGACGAGGAAGTGGCCGGCCTGATGGGCGTGCTGCCGCCCGACTCGCGGAGGTCGCTCACGGCCATGCTGGTGCCGCGCCTGCGCGAGGGGAGCCTCGCCTTCATGAGGATGCTTGCCACATGGCTCAACGAAGCGGCCGGCGCCCCGCTTGAAGGCAGGAAGTCCGTCCTCGTCCCGTTCTGCTTCCCACCCGAGCTGCTCCACTGCTTCGACAACTCCTTCCCGCTGACGAGCGAGGTGCTCTCGAGCCTCGCGGTGATCGCCCTCGAGGGCCAGGGAGAGCGCTACTACGACATGGCGCTCGGCCTCGGCCTGCCCGACCACATATGCTCCGCCAACGCGGTCGAGGTGGGCTCGATGCTCGGCTGCGACGACTTCAGGCCCCAGGCTATCGTGAGCGCGGCGGCCGGCTCGTGCGACATCAACTGCAAGACGCACGAGCTGGTCTCGAACTACCACGACATACCACTCTTCATCCTCGAGAAGCCCGTGGACGAGACGGAGCGGGGTCGCGAGCAGTACCAGAAGAACTTCAATACCCTCGTCCGCAACCTCGAGGAGTTCCTGGGCGAAGAACTTACCGAGGACAAGCTCCGCGCGACCTGCGAGAAGGTCAACGCGGCGAACCTGCTCCTGATGGAGCTGTGGGACCTGCACAAGGCGGTGCCCGACCCGGTGCCGAACCTCTTCTCGCTCTACACCTACGGCACGCGGTTCTCGATGTGGGGCACAGACCCGGCCATTGAGTGCATGCGGACCCTCGTCGACGTGTCGAAGAGGCGGCTCGAGGCCGGCGAGTATCCCGCCGAGCGAGAGGTGGCCCGCTGCCTGCTGACCTACACCTCCTACTATTTCGACCTGGCGGGCTTGTTCAACTGGATGGAGGAGCGCGGATATACATATCTCGGCGATGGGCTAGACTTCCTCTTCCCTGAGATCATCGACACCACCAGTCGCGAGTCCATGCTCGAGGGGCTCGCGGTAGAGGCGCGGAACATGCCCATGACCAGGCAGGTCGGGGGTAACTCGATGTCCATGTGCTGGCTCGAGGACGCGCTCTTTGCCGCGCGAGACCTTAAAGCCGACTGCGCGATCTACTCGGGCCACCACTCTTGCAAGCAGACCTGGAGCGTCTCCTCGATACTCCGGGCGGAGCTGATGAACCGGGCGAACGTGCCGATGCTGTCGCTGCAGGGAGACTCCTGGCTGAAGAGGACGACGCCTATGAGCGTCATACAGGACGAGATAGAAGAGTTCATCAAGAACGTGGTGCTTCCCAAGCGCGCCGGCAGGCGGAAGGTGAGGCGGCGAGTCCCGGTGGAGGATGCATGATGCAGGTGATGGCAGGCGCTCCCCCGGGCGGAGGACTGTTCAACCGGGTGCAACTGCTGTTCGACGTCGTTCTGAGGATTCCCGACGACCTCAGCGACGAGGAGGCGCGCGGCGTCATCGACGTGATGCCTCCCGACATCGCGGACACCCTGGAGGCCCTGCTGGCGGTGCCCCGCGTAAGGCGCGCCGCGATCGCGGTGCTCAAGATGGCGGGGCAATGGTTGCGCGAGGCCAGGGAGGCAAGGGAGTCGGGCAAGAAGGTCATACTGGTCCCGTTCAACTTCATCCCGGAACTGGTGCACGCGTTCGAGAACGCGGTCCCGCTGACCAGCGAGATACTGTCCACGCTCGCGGGCAGCGCGACCGAGGGCAAGGGCCACCGGTACTGGGACTACGCGATGGGCCTGGGCATACCCGACCACCTGTGCTCCGCGAGCACCATCGAGCTCGGCTCCATGCTGACCGGCGGAGACCTCGAGGCGGACGCGATAATATCGTGCACCGCCGGCGCGTGCGACGCCAACTCCAAGATCCACGAGTTCGTGGCCAACTACCTGGACATCCCGCAGTTCATCCTCGAGAAGCCGGTCGACGACACGGCGAGGGGGGTCGAGCAGTACCGCAGAAACTTCTACGCCATGGTCGAGCAACTGGAGGAGTTCATCGGGGAGAGGATAGACGAGGGCCGCCTCCGCGAGGTCGTCGAGAACTGCAACCGCGCCGCCGAGCTCCACTACCAGCTATGGGAGCTCAAGAAGAACTCGCCGTGCCCGGTGCCGAACATCTTCAGCTATTTTATATACGCGAGCCGGTTCACCATGTGGGGCAGGCCGGAGGCGGTGAGGACAATGAGCATCCTGGTCGAGGAGTCCCGCAAGAGGCTCGAGGCCGGAGAATACCCCGACCCCGAGGAGGTCGCGCGGTGCGCCTGGCTCTACACCGGCTACTACATAGACTACGGCGGCCTCTTCAACTGGATGGAGGAACAGGGCTACACTTACCTCTTCGACGTCCTGGACCTGTTCTTCCCGGAGCCGATCTCCACCGAGAGCAGGCAGACAATGCTGGACGGGCTCTGCGACGCGGCGAGGACCTTCCCGATGACGCGGCAGATGGGTGCCGGCTCGATGTCGGGGGCCTGGATAGAGGACTCGGTGCACCTGGCGAAGGAGATGAACGCGAACTGCGGGATATTCTGCGGGCACCACGCGTGCAAGCAGACCTGGAGCGTCATCTCGATAGTACAGAACGAGCTCATGAAGCGCGCGGGGGCGCCGACCCTCTGCCTGCAGGGGGACGCGTGGCTCAGCGGGATGACGCCGATGTCGACGCTGCAGGAGAACATCGACGAGTTCGTGAAGAACGTCGTGGCGAAGAAACGAAAGAGAAAGGCCCCCCGGGCACCGCGCAGTCCCGGGGCAGACGCCCACGAGACAGACGGGTGATGGGATGCCGTTTGCTGGAATAGACGTGGGCTCGCTGACCGCGCAGGCGGTCCTCATACAGGACGGAAGGACGCCCCTGCTGAAGACCATCGGGGTCAGCCTGCTCTCGAGGAGCATCAGGGTCAAGCCAAACCCGCTGGACTCGGCGCGCGCCGTGATGGGCGAGCTCCTCCAGGAGAACAGGCTCTCGTGGGACGACATAACCTACTGCGTCAGCACCGGCTACGGTCGGGAGAGCGTCCAGGGCGAGGGCCTGGCGCAACAGAACATGAGCGAGATATCGTGCCACGGCGTCGGCGCGTTCTCGCTGGCGCCGCGGGTCCGCACCGTCATCGACATCGGGGGGCAGGACGCCAAGGTCATCAGGCTCGACGAGAAGGGCGACCTGGTCAACTTCGTGATGAACGACAAGTGCGCCGCGGGCACAGGCCGGTTCCTCGAGGTGATGAGCCGCACGCTGGGAATATCTTTCGAGGACCTGGGGCCGCTCGCGCACTCCGGCCATGGCCGGGTCGAGCTGAGCTCGCGCTGCAGCATCTTCGCGGAGACCGAGGTGCTCCACTACCTGCAGAGGGGCTCCGAACGCGCGGACCTCGCCGCCGGTATCTGCAGGTCGATGGCTGACAGGGTAATGGCGCTGGTGAGGCGCGTCGGGGTCGAGAAAGAGGTCATGATGACGGGCGGGGTGGCCAAGAACGTGGCGGTGCGCTCCGAGCTCGAGAGGATGTTGAACGCGAGGATGCTATCAGCAAACATGGACCCGCAACTGATAGGGGCGTACGGCGCCGCGGTGCTCGCGCAGAGGGCGGGTGCCCGATCGTGATAACCATGGGCATCGACGTCGGCAGCCTGCTCACGAAGGTGGTGGCGCTGGACGGCGACAGGCTGATAGCCAGCGGCGTGGTCGAGACGACCGGCAACGTGACCGGCGAGATCCAGGACCTGGTCGCCTCGGTCCTCTCCGGTGCGGACCTCGACGTGTCTGCGGTCGAGGCCAGCGCGGGGACGGGCAGCGGCGCCGAACTGCTCGAAGGCGTCGATTTCGTCGAGGACGAGGTCACCTGCGTCGCGGCGGCCGCTGCGTACCTGCTGCCCGAGATCAACATGGTGGTCGACATCGGGGGGCAGAGCATCGCGGCGATCCTGCTGGACGCGGACGGTGATGTCGCCAACTTCATGCGGAACGACAAGTGCGCCTCAGGCTCCGGGCGGTTCCTCGAGGTGATGAGCGTGGCCATCGGCGTGAGCATCGACGACTTAGATGACGCGGTGGCCGGCGCCACGGGTCCTGTCCAGATAAGCAGCCAGTGCGGCGTGTTCGCGGAGAGCGAGGTCATAACCTACCTCAACCAGGGGGAGAGGCCGGCGGATATCGTGGCCGGGTTGTGTGACGCGGTCGCCAGCATCGTCGCCGCCCAGGCGCGCAGGTTCTCGAACGGCGACCGGTACACCCTCACCGGTGGCGTGGCGAAGATAGGAGCGGTCTCGCGCCGCATAGTGGACAAGATCGGGGGCGCCTACTACGAGTTCCCCAACGACCCCCGCCTCGCGGCGGCGTTGGGCGCGGCCCTGCTCGCGGGCATGGAGGAAGGATAGCGCCTTGCGCGCGACGCAGGGTGCCCGGCACATGGGATTATTCGACGAGCAACTCGCCCAGGTGAGCGCCGCCATGGAAGGCTGGCGCCGGGAGCGGACGGCGCGGGACTTCCAGGCGTCCGTCAGTCCGCCGTGGCCCGTGGAATCGAGCCTGGTGCTCGAGGAAGACACCGCGCTCGAGCTCGGCAACCCGGCGCTCGCTTCGCTGTTCCTGCTGCTCTGGGGCGAGACCGCCGACGTGGAGGACGGCAGGATCACGCTCATCGGCCCCGACATCCCGGAGCTGCAAGAGGCCCGCGCCCCTTTCGCGCTGGTGGTTATCGCGGGCGGTGATTTCGCGGACGAGTACGACTCGTACCGCGACATCAGGGACGCGGTCTACGGCACCCGGCTGGAAGGGCTCTCCGTCCGCATGATGCCCAGCCGACAGACCATATGGTGTCGCGTCAGCGTCGGCGCTATGCGAAAAGGCCTTTGCGCCGCGGACATCGGCTCTGCGCTGATCGACGCGATCAAAGAGGTCGAGGAGGTCCGAGCGGCCGAGGTCCTGTTCGTCACCTCGAGCGTGGAGGACGTCAGGTCGCTGGCGCGCCCCGCGAACGGGGCACGGACGGTCGTCGACGCGATGATGAAGATGTACCAGGAGATGAACTACGACTGCGACGAGTGCGAGTACCAGGAGGTGTGTGACACGGTCATGGGCCTCAAGAAGATACGTGAGAAGCTGGTCGACAGGAAAGGTTGAACGACGATGATAATCTCCGTGTGCGGAAAGGGCGGGGTCGGAAAGACGACCATCTCCGCGGTCGCCGCGAAGGAGCTCTCCGAGCTCGACGGGACGCGCTCGCTCATCGTCGACGCGGACCCGGCCGGCGGCCTCGGCATGGCGCTCTGCCTCGAGCCACGCAAGTCGCTCAACGACGTGCGCGGGGAGCTGATAGAAGAGGTGAAAGCCGGCTCGCGAGACGAGCGGGACCTGGCGGTCTCGATCGATTACCTCCTGGCGGAGGCGGTGACCGAGCGCGGCAACCTCGCTTTCCTCTCGATAGGCAGGCCCGAGGACGAAGGCTGCTACTGCAAGGTGAACGTGATACTCAAGGAGGCTATCGAGGGCCTGGCCGGCATGTTCGATCACTGTGTCATAGACGCCGAGGCGGGGATCGAGCAGGTCAACAGGAAGGTCATGGGGGCCGTCGACTACGTGCTGCTCGCCTCGGACACATCCGCCAAAGGGATCCGCGTTGCGGAGACCATCAAGGGAGTGGCGGACCGCATGGTAGGCGGCGAGGGCGCCGGCCTCGTGCTGAACCGCGTCCGGACCGACGGCGAGTTCGAAGCCGCTCGAGCCGGGACGGACCTCGAGGTCCTCGGTTTCATCCCGGAGGACGACGTGATACGCGATTTCGACCGCGCCCAGCAATCTTTCCTGGACCTCCCCGCCTGTCCCGCGAGGTCGGCTATCAGGTCTGACCTCGAGCTTGCAGGACTCTTCGCGCCGGCCGGGCGGGGGAGCTGAATGGCAGGTCACGGGACGAGGCTCCAGCAGGTCAGCGAGCGGTATCCGCTCGAGGCCTCCCGACGCATCGCGCGCGAGGCCAGGCGCAGGATCGAGCTGGTGACCTCCAGGGTGCCCCGGCGCGCCGCCACCAGGAAGCCGCCGGATGCGGGCCCCGCCGAGCGGGTGGTCATAATATCCGACACCCACCTCGGCGACGCCCATGAGGTGTTGACATCCGCCAGGGCCATCGGCGCGCTCGTCGAGGCCATCGGTGGGTCAGGGCCCGTCGACGAGCTGATACTTCTGGGCGATATCTTCGACTTCTGGCAGTCACCGGTGAACGAGGCCGTGGCCCGCGGCCGCGACCTGATGTCGGCGCTCTACATGCTCGAGAACGTGCGCCGCATGGTCTACGTGCCGGGCAACCACGACCACCATGCGTTTCGTCTCTACTACGAGGAGCAGCTCGCGCGCCGCCTGCGCGAAGGCGTCGAAGACCTTCCCGAGCTGGCGATACCGATGACGACCGATTGCCCCATCATGGAATCACTCAGGCCCCCGGATGCCCGCGTGCCACTCTCCATGGTCTACCCGGTGCACCAGGTGACCGTGCGCGGCAAGAATGTGCTTATGACACACGGCCACCTGTTGGGGTTCTTCGAGAGGTCGTTGTGGCGTCCCAGGCACTCGGTGGTAACCTCCCTGCTGCTCAACAAGAACGAAACGCTCGGCCTCGAGGACATGGAACGGTTCGTGTCTCCCATCTACGAGATGTTCACCTTGAGCGCGATGGTGCCAGGGGTGGCCAGCGGAGGTTACAGGGTATACCGCCTGATATCCCGCACCGGCAAGCTGCTCGGCATGAAGGGCGACTCGCGCGCCTCGGCCTACCGGAACACCACCGTAGAGGAGAACGCCGTAGAGATAGAAGCGCTCCTCGACCAGTTGTATCCCACCAAGCCCGACTACTTCGTCTACGGGCATACCCACAGGGTCGGGAGGTTGATGTTGCCGATATCCGGAGTCACTGCCATCAACTCCGGCTGCTGGCTATCCGACGGCGACGACACTCATCCAAGAAACACATTGGTAGAGATCTCGAAGAGTTTGAATATGATTACCGTGGAAATCTAATATTAGCAGGTTCTTCTTGTTGTTGGAATCGAAATATCCACGGCTACTCGACCTATA
>Ga0209746_1000027_pt1 | contig 77951 bp, 75 predicted proteins | sample BarGraNGADG00211_3_FD_184496 | JGI IMG/M metagenome (GOLD analysis project Ga0209746, IMG submission 184496) | Arctic peat soil microbial communities from Barrow, Alaska - Barrow Graham LP Ref core NGADG0011-211 (SPAdes) (version 2) | ecosystem: Environmental > Terrestrial > Soil > Wetlands >... | reverse complement strand
CCCTGGCGCGCTTCTCGAAGACCCACGTCTCATCCGCGGCACCGAGTTCTTGACGCTTTGCCTGGATGCCCAAGCCCGGCTGGAATTTGACGATCTGCGAACCGCCATTGAGGCGAATCCTGCTGATTGCTATCGCCTGGCTAACTACCTGCTCTACCTGGGGCTTTATTACCCGGCTATTTTTTCCATCCGCCAGGTGCTCACCCTAGCCGGGATGAATACCCAGTCCCAGACTTTGGCCGCACCTGCCTTTTTCAACCATGTCCGTTACGGATTGTATTTTCAAGAACTCATCCTCCCTTCCGCTCAACAAGCCGGCTTAGACCCCCTGTTCCTGTTGTCCGTCATGCGGCAGGAGAGTCTCTTCGATAAGTTTGCACACTCCCCTTACGCAAATGGTCTGATGCAAATAACCCCCGATAGGGGGCAATTCATTGTAGATAACATGGGCTGGCCCCCCAATTACACATCGGAGGATCTGTACCGGCCAATAATAAGCATTAGTCTGGGTACATCCTTTCTGAATGACCAGCGCCTTCGCTTCAATGGCGACCTTTTCACAGCCTTAGCCGCTTACAATGCCGGTCCTGAAGCCGCCCCCATCTGGCGCGATCTTTCCGGCCCGGACTCCGACCTGTTCGTGGAAGTCATCCGTTACGAAGAGACGCGAAACTATATCCGCAGCATCTACGAAATATATGCGATGTACCAGTCGCTGTACACAACGGTCCCGTAAGCTTCTCTACAAAGTACATCTCCCGGAGAAAATCTGCGGGAGATGGTTTTTATTAACCGATGTGTTCCACGATCTTTTTGTGGAGCGTATCCGCGTCCAGGTCGATCACTGAAATCAATTTGTCGCGTCCGCCAACTCCAGCCACCACTTCCAAATGATTAAGCGGTACATCCAGCACTTTTGCCAGAAACTTGAGAAGCGCCACATTGGCCTTCCCTTCCACCGGCGGCGCTGTCAGATGGACTTTGACCGTCCCGTCACTCAAGATATCTACAATTTCGTTCTTGCTGGCACGCGGTGTAACCCGCACCACCAAGGCTGCGCCCGTCTTGCCATTGTGCAAATGAAAAGACCTTGATCCCATAAGTCACCTCAAAGAGCATAAAAAAAACTGATCAGGGCATAAAACAGGATTTCGACCAATATGATTAATATCAATGGACTCAAGTCGAACATCCCTACCAGTGGCACAATCCTGCGAATAGGCGCCAGCAACGGACGAAGGACACGGTCCAGTGCATTGCGCACCGGATGGTAAGGGCTGAGAAAAAACGAAAGTATCGAATCAACAATCACCAGCAAAATGATCAGATTAGCCAGCGTGCTGATTATTTTTACAATGATAATAATCATAAATCCTCTATACCGGGCGCGGCCCTAAAATTGCCTGGCCCACTCGCACATAGGTTGCTCCTTCCTCTATGGCAGCAATAAAGTCCGCACTGGTTCCCATCGAAAGTTCTGTCCAATCGGTCTGAGGAAAGTGCTCCTTCATAAAAACCTGCAGCCGGCGCAAATGCTGGAAGTAGGGGCGCGTTTGCTCTGGATCATCGAAGAAGGGCGGCATGGTCATAAGTCCGCGCAAGCGCAGATGTGGAAAAGCCATAATTTGTTCGAACGCAGGCTCCAGGTCCGGCCAGTGGCGCTCATCCCAGGCTGGAAAGCCAAATTTGCTCTCCTCGCCGCTGATGTTGACCTCCAACAGCACAGGCAGTGTCAGACCTGACTCATCACAGTACCGGTCCAGCCGCCCGGCAAGTTTGACGCTGTCGAGCGAATGCAGCATGGAAAAGTGCCCGGCCACCAAATCGGCCTTACGACTCTGAACATGGCCTATCATGTGCCATTCTACCGCAGATTCCGGGAGAGCGGAGATTTTGGCGACAGCTTCCCCGGCATAATTTTCGCCCAAAATGGACACCCCGGCCATAATCGCCGCCCGGACCACTTCAAGAGGCTGAGACTTGGATACGACCACCAGGTGTACAGTCTCCGCTTTACGCCCGGAACGGGCAGTTGCTTCGGAAATCTGACCGAGCACACGCTGATAACGTTCACGAATAGTCGAGATCAGGGCTTCATCCATGATTAGATTATACCAATGCAATGATTGCACCAAATCGGCCAGTGCATCCCTTTTCAGCGCGGTGCGAATACCAGTCCTCTGTATGACAGGCGGTACAAACTCCGGCCACTTCAACATGACGCACCCCCACCTGTTCGAGGAGCAGGCGATTGGCGGCCCATAGATCGAATTTCATGGGACCAGCGCTCGCTGAGAGTAAACTCGAAGCATCGCTCCCAAAAGCTTGCTGCACCTGAATGACTACGTCCGGGCCGACTTCGTAATGGTCCGGGCCAATGGATGGGCCAATTGCTGCCTGGATATCGTTCGGGCTTGAACCGTAGTGTTTCTGCATCGCTTCCACTGCAAAACAGACTGTGCCGCGCACCGTGCCCATCCAGCCGGCGTGGGCAATGCCCGCCACCTTGCGAACAGGATCATGAAGCATGATCGGCACGCAATCCGCGAAGCGCATCATCAGTGTAAGGCCCGGTCTGTCCGTCAGGATGGCATCCGCCTGCATATGAGGTGACTCCGGGGAACGCGGGGCTTCAGCAATAACCACCTCAACTCCATGCACCTGCCAGACATCAAAAACAGAAGCCGGGTCACGCTCCAAAGCTGCCAGCGCGAGTCGACTGTTTTCGCGCACCCGCTCCAGGTCATCGCCGACCGTGCTGCCCAGGTTGAGCGCCGCCCAGGGGTCTGGGCTGACACCTCCCCGCCGGGTAAATATGGCGTGGAGTAAGGTCTGGTTAAACAGTCCGAACTGGTAATAACGGATTTCGCCGTTTGACTGAAAAGGCATACGAAAGTTTATTTCTTGAGAACGGCGAACTTCTTGGCCAGCAAACGGCGTGTATCGGCCATGCTCTCTTCGATGAGCGGGAACATGAACCAGGCAGTGGTAAGACCAAACAGGAAACCGGTCAGCGTGCGCAGGAGCGGGGTGCTCTCGCGATATGGCAGGATGGATTGGATAATCGTGCTGGGAATCTGGCTGAATAACTGCGAGAAGCCATCCAAGCCAATCGGCCCCAGTCCGACCAGCACCCAGATGAGCCAGTGCAATTTCGGCAGCTTCCTCCCGGTAAAGGCATAGACCACACCAAATAAAGCCATCGCGCCCCAGATTGCAACGTCCCGCTCGCACAGGGCAATCTTATAGCCTAGCAGAGAATTTCCTTCGAAAACCCGCGCCTGAAGCCGGCTGGGATCGGTCAAGTCGGTGATACCGCTGACCTGTTCGAAAGTCAGTACACCGGGTATTTTCGCTGCGGCGTGGGGATAATAAGCCTGTTCACCAAACAAGAAAAACGAGCGGAAAGCCCACTGATGGCAAAGTGGTCTATAGATTTTGTAAATCATCTCGGCCGGTGTGTTCCAGCCCGCCTCCTTGAAAATCGGCGCCAGGAATGGGATCCCTATGTACAGGATCAGGAACAAATTGAAAATAGCTAGGTAGTGTTTCGATATCCAGTAAGAGATTTTGTCTGCTTTGCTTATTGTCTGAGTGCGCGAGGTGTTCACCTGGAATGTTTTGTCGTTGATACTTTCCAATTGCGACCGGCGGTCAGCGGCTGCACCGAGAGTCATCTTTAATTCCTGGCGTGAAAAAGGTGCTTTTAGCCGGAACGGCCCCGCCTCCACGACCGGGATTTCCAGGGCGAAAGTGTCCCGCATAGAAGGATCGGAGTCAATATCGAGAATCGCCAGTTGATGCGGGATCTCCTCCTGCAAGGCCTTCAAATCTTCTTCGGCCTGCTTACAGAGTTCACAACCAGCGCGGGTATACAACGTTACTGTAATCATTTGTTTATGCCTATCATGGAAAGATTTTGGTCGAGGACGTCTGCGCCCATGGAGTAATCAACGATGGCGCGGATAACCCCACTCGCATCAATAAAATAACTGGTCGGATAAACCATAGTTATTATTCACTCTTATAGGCCGAAATTAATCAGGGGGATGTAATTAGCCAACACGTTGAACGAGCCCAAAAAGAGCAGGATGCCGACCACAATCAGGAGTACCCCCATGATAATTTCGACCACACGCATTACTTTACTGTAGCGGCGTAGAAGAGTGCTCACCCAACCAATCCCCAAGGCAGCCAGCAGGAATGGAATTGCCAACCCGGCAGAATAAGCAACTCCCAAGGTTGTCCCCTTGACGATCGAGCCGCCATTCACAGAGAAGGTCATGATCCAACCCAATACCGGTCCAATACACGGCGACCAGCCGGCTGAGAAGAAAATGCCCATCAAGACCGATGAGAGGTAACCCCAGCGGCGATCCACCTGGGAGTGGACACGCACGTCATATTCCAAAAAAGGGATGCGGAAAACGCCAATCATGTGCAAGCCAAAAATAACGATAACGAACCCGCCTATTTTGGCCAGCCAGGTGCGCACATCATAGAGCAATAGTCCAAGTGCCGAGGCAAGGATATTGAACAGAATAAAGACCAGGCTGAAACCAAGCACGAATGCCAGGCCGTGCGTAAAAGTCACCCAACGGTTCTTACCGGACGATTCGCCACCGGCAGCGCGCCCGCCCAAATATCCGATATAGGCAGGTACGAGCGACAAGACACACGGGGAAAGAAAAGAAGCCAGACCTGCCAGAAATGCAAGGCCTATCGTCACATTGAAATTATTCATTTTACATCATCACCATTAAAAAGTATCTTCTACAAACACGTGTGTGCTGCCCGTCCAGCCGCTCCAGGTGATTTCTCCAGTATCCAGCCCGACCTCAGGCTGCGACCAGCGGAAGATCCATTTCGCATCCTCCGGTTTACAGTTAACACAACCATGCGAACGCACTGTGCCGAAATCGTTATGCGAAGTCGCCCCATGGACAGCCACACCATCGCCGGAGAAAAGTGTGGTCCAAGAAATCCCCGGAAGGTCATAGCTGGAAGCCACCGTATTGGCTGCCATGCGAACGGATATCAACTTCCGCCAGACGGGATGTTCACCCAGAGGTGTCGAGTCTTCCTGCATGCCCGTTGAGACGCGGCAAAAATAGACTTCCCGGTCGCCTTCTTTGCACGTTAAAGTTTGGTAATTCAGGTTCACAATGACCTTCTTGGTAGCAGGATCTACCTCCGGGTTGATCGGCGAGACGTCCTCCTCGGTCAAAGGGCGAAAAGCCGCCCCATCTGCCCAGAAGAGGTCGCCGGGATTTCCATAACGCTCATTTACATGGTATTGGATCGTACCTGTATCCGTCGTCCGGATCTGGTCAATCCACATGACTTGGGAATAGTACAGACGTGCCTGCAAACTATAGGCGATATGGTCACGCATCCAGCCAGAGACCGGAGCGGGGTTTTCCATATAAAGGTCTACATAAGGGACCGTTACTTCGGCCCAGAAGCCAGCTTGGTCTTCAGGCAATGCCGACAGGGGCGCATTGGGAAGGTTTCCGCATGGCTGGAGATAGGAGGAATAGATGTACCCCTCGGGCGTCTCCACCCACCGTTGGTTGGGGAGATTAAGATCAATATTTTCGGCGCTGACTTCTTTCAACCAGGGAAAAACTTCGTCACGCTGAGCATCGCGTACCTTCGTGCCGCCAACATCGGGACGCGCCATGATCGGGATCGTGCCGCCCCATTGCATACTTGTATCGGCTGTGCAATTGCGTCCGAGTAAATCGGCCTGAGGAAAATCAGGCAACAGAACAGCACGGCTTATTTGGTGTAACCCCACCAGCCGGGATGTCAGGGGACGCAATGCCATAGCGCCCAGGCCGAGGCCAGCCACCTTCAGAAAATCACGGCGGGAAACAGAAACAGGTCGGTTGGATGAAGTCATGCGGCCAAGGATAACCGTAAACGGAAAGGAAGTCAACTGGAACCTTAAACACGGCTTAAAAGAAGCGGGCCTTAGGGAAATCCCGTGATAGAGGAAATGCTATGGGGATGTTCCCCTTTTTTACCCCATCACCACGGCGATTCCAAAATAATATACATTCCCGCCGCCCGGATTCGGGCGACGGGAATGTATTTGGTTCAGCAATAATTATTTCACATCACCAACAATCATGGTAGTCGTAGTGAAGGCGGTTGCATCAGCCGCGGGGTTAAGGTAGACAGACACCGAATAGGAATTCGTCTCCCCTGCAGCAATGGCATCGCCGCTCGGGAAGATAGAAGTGTATTCCACCGCGACCAGGTTGTTCTGGGCATCCATTACCATAGCTACCAAAGTGATGCCGCTCAGACTCTTGCCGCTGGTATTGGAAACACTGCCATCGAAAGTCCAGGTTGCACCGTTTTTCTGCACAGTTTCTTCGGTAGCAGACAGGTCAACGGATTCATAGGAGGCTGGGGATGTGAAATACGGGTCGACCTGCGCGGAACAAGTTTGCACCAGAGCGGCCTGGTCAGGGTTATTGTTGACAATACCGAACTCTGAAATACTGAAGGGGCCTGCCGCGCCTGGTTTTACTGGGATAGGTACAATCGAATTACCGGCATCCAAAACCGTTCCATCCACAGCATATAGACCAGCAACTACGTGGGAATCATCTAGTGTCTGGGTGGAATTATTGGTGATCCAGCCAACAATACGGGCAGAACCGTCCTGATCGAAATATGTGTTGGTGACTTCAACCTCCATTGGAAAATCGGTCGCACTATCGGTTACATCCGCGTCCCAATAAAGTTGCCATTTGGTCGAGCTACCCGGGTTGGGGAAGGTGATTTCAAAAGGAGTCCGGTCGTAGCCATTCGTATCGCCTGTAGGGGCCAGCTCGGTGGCGTAAGTGGTAGCCAAATTAGCAGAGAGCAAGTTATTTGAATCATCCAAAACACCGCCTGCCAGGCCTTTGATGTGAGCCCACTGGTTGCCCGTGTTGACCAGTTTTCCGGTAAGGAAATACAAGCCGGAACCATTATCCACAAGCTGGACATTTTCCCATTGCAGGGTGGCACGGTTGGCGTTGCCAGTTGCCTGACCAGTAATCGTCATATTATACGAGGCCGGTGTACCATTCGTGGTATCGTAGGAATATTCGAACGGGGAGGATACACCTGGAGCAAGTGTATAAAGCATCGGGTAGATAATCGCGTTGGGCGTTATGTTGCCATTATCATCTTTGAGCAATGAGGTACCAGAGGCATCTTTGATCTCAATGGTCAGTTCAATCGAGTTTAGAACCGTGCTGCTATTATTGTCAACCTGACCAACCACGCGATAGGTGCCAAACGCATCAACAAAGGCGTTGGTACTAGCTATGACCAGATCACCAGCTGAGGTCTCAGGCGTGTTGGCCACAGGAGGCTGGGAAGTCGAACTCGAAACCGTTGTTTTCACGCAGGCCTGCAAAGAAAGGACAAGCCCAATAACAACTGCATACAGAGCAATTTTAAGTTTCATCTTCTTCTCCTATCCAGATAAAATCCGGTTTAGTAATCAATTTTAGCACAGCTCAGAGCCGAAGGGACTGCCCCAGGTATGATTATTTATCCGAACATGTCTGTCAGCCCGGTAAAACAGTCTGCGCTGACCTTGTGACCGCCATCGGACTCGCAATACGTAACCTGCGCTCCCGAACCCTCCAACAGGGCCACAGACCTGCGCGCCTGCTCCACCGGGATCATTTTATCCTGCTTTCCGTGAGCTACAAAAACGGGTTTTCCTGTCAAAGGATGCCTCGCAATCAGGTCCTCTGCACCATCCGGCATGAAACCTGAGAGCGCTGCCAACGCCCGTATCCGCTCTGGATGGAGCAGTGCCAGCGTATAAGAAAGCGCCGCGCCCTGACTGAATCCGATCAAGTCAATTTGATTGGCGTTCACTCCTGCCGCCTGTGACCAATCGTCAACAAAACCGATCAACGCCTCGGCAGACAGGCGTAAATCATCCAACACTGGAAGATCCCATATTCGCGGTCGGAATTCACACCACGTATAGCCGCCATCGGGAGCATTATAAGGCCCACGCGGAGCCAGGACAGCCACTTGCGCTGGGAGCTTGCGGGCAAAAACCCACATGGAATTTTCGTCGCCAGTCCAACCGTGGAGCAGTACCAGCAGCCGGGATGGCTCAGCAGTTGCCGGGCGGAAGCGAAATATCCATTCGCGGAATTCACGGAGTTCGGTATCAATCGCGATTGACACGTTTGGTAATCCAATCAAGGATTAGAATGATCAGCACAACCAGCACCACCGGTGTCATTCCAGCCAGAAGGCACAGCAAACCCATCAGTGCCGCGCTGGAGCCATAAAACAAATAGATCAACCCGTCTCCGACAATGAAAAGCAAAACCAGTGCCCCGGCAATCAGGCGGAGGTTGGTCTGGCGGGCGTATTTTTGCAGGTTACGAGTCATGCTTTATTTCTCCTGCCGAGTCGGAAAATATTTCCTGCGCATTCGGTTCGGCCAGGCGGTGGCACGCTTGAGATCCGGGAGGATGGCGTCCACGGCTTTCTCGCCAAGGTGAACGACTTTATGCACATCGACCTTATCAAGCAGGCCGATGCCCCCCACATCCGGGCGGATGATGACGTCAGGGTTGTCTTCGCGAAGGCGCATTTCGGCCAGTTTCCGACTGCCAATATCCACGGATTGTAGAAAGATGTTGAAAGCCTGCGCAACGCGTGTGCGGAAAAGGCGGTCCACAATCGGAGCAGGGACCGGTACTGGCAGTTGTAATTGGATGAAACCGCTGCGCGCCTCGGATGGCGCATCCAAGATAACAGCTACTACCAGCAGCATTGGTGCCAGCGAGCGGGCGACGGAAACAGGTACGGGGTCCAACACCGCTCCATCCACCAGTTGGTATTTCTTGAACTCTTTTGGAGGAAAGATTCCGGGCAATGCAACTGTCGCCAGGATGGCATCCACCAAGCGGCCTTCACAGAGGACGACCTCGCGGGCAGATTTAATGTCCACAGCGGTCAGGGCACAAGGGATGCGCAGATCATCAAAGGTGCGGTCAGCGAGCAGGTCCTCGAACACTTTGGTCGCGCCAGAGAGACCGAGCAGGCCGGGGCCATCCTTCGCCGAGCGCCCGAAGAGTTTGTACTGGTCCACTTTGGCGAGGAGGGCTTCCATCTCATCGGGCGTATACCCGGCTGCGTACAACGTCCCGATGATGCCGCCCGCGCTGGTACCGGCTACAGCCCGCACCCGGTAGCCTTCCTGTTCCAGACGGCGAAGCACACCGATGTGGGAGTAACCACGAGACCCGCCACCACCGAGAGCTATAGCAATATCCATAATCACCTTCTTTGATTCTTGATGTAGAATAATTATACTCTTCTCAGGAGGTTTCATGCCTGCACTCGAATCCAATGAAAGTTCCTCCCCCATTGTGACACGTGCGGTCGCGGCCGGTTTGGTCGGTGAATTCTGCGACAACTATGAATTTCCTGGCTGGCAAAAAACGCTCTTGACTATGTTAGGCGCGCTGCCGCAGGGCGTGGGGCGTTTCGCCATCAGCCGTTTTGAGGCCATCAGTGGCTTGCATCCAAAAGTGATGGATGATTTTTCGATTGACGTGCTTATCCGTCAGCGCCTGGCCGACTACGAACAATTATCGGGGACTTTCCCGGCCATCACGGTTGGGGCGGCGCTTGGCGGCGCGAGCGCATACCTGTCACTGGCGCTGGGAGGTCCTTTCCTGCCCCAAGCTTTTGTCACCACGCTCAAGCATGGCTCGCTGACTGGTGATATTAACGAGTACCTGCACCGTTCTCTGGATACCGCCCTGCGCATCGCGGACGAAAATCCGGGCCTGATGACCATCCAGCACTACGACCCTGTGCACGACGGCTGGATGACGCGCTTCGTCAACCACCTGCGCTTCAAACTGCTCGATCTGCCGCCAGGGTACGCCGGGTTCATCAAGTCCAGACTGGAACCGGGCGGTGCGGTGGTCTATTTGGAAGGTGGAGCCTCCTGGCTGCGCTACCAGGTGGGACCGCGCAGTGTATTCCAGGTGGGCGGCTGGGGCGGGATTTCAGCAGAGGAATTCCTGGAGGGGAGTGACCGAATCCGGGTCTATGCCCGCAAGGCAGGATTGACGTTCACTGACTGGAAACTGAAAAACTACCCATTGGAACGCGGTCCAGAATCCGAATGGGGTTCCGAGCCGGGCCTGGACGCCGCGTTGGAGGCTTTCTGCAAACGCGAGGGCTATCGCTTCGTGCGCATCCCCCTGCCCCACCCGAACGATTTCTCCCGGCTGGCCTTTGCTGCGGCGCGGAGACTCCTCAAAAAAGAAGACCGCCAACCGGCGGGTGTACTGGTGGAAATGTTCAGCCAGTTCGACGCCAACGCCGCCCGGCAGGCCGGTTTGCTGCCGTTGTGGTTGATCTTTAACACGCACGACAGCCTGGAATACTTGAAAGAAATGCGGGCGCAATTCCCGGCCGGGAAACCGGTCTTCTTCTCGCCGCTGGCGACCTTCTCGGTCACGCCAGACCTGGTGCCCTGGAAAGACTGGGAAGCCGCGCTGGCAGACGTCGAGTGGATAAATATCGGCACACGCCCCAGCCACTACCCAGCGGATGCACGGGCGCTGGTGAAATGGGTCGAGCCGCTGCGGAAATGGGTGGAAGAAAACCGGCAGCCGGTCACCGGGCGGCTGGAGGCGGAGGAGCTGCAAAGCTTGAGGTGAGGAAATGGAGATCTCCTGATTTAAACGAGATGGCCATCTTGTTTAGTTCCATTAAAAATATTATTAAAGCAACCTCGGCTGTGTCTGCTCGTTATATTCCACCCCTAAATGCTCGTAGGCCGCCTTGGTCGCCACTCGCCCCTGCGGTGTGCGGTCGAGGAAACCCAGTTGCAGCAGGTATGGCTCAACCACGTCCATAATGGTCTCCGGCTCCTCGCTGATGGCGGCGGCGATGGTGTTCAGTCCCACCGGGCCGCCGTTGTATTTCTGGATGACGGTTTTCAGCACGCGCCGGTCCAGGTCATCCAGGCCGAGCGGATCAACCTGCAGCAGGTCGAGGGCTTCCCTGGCTACTTCACGGGTCACTGTCCCATCTGCACGCACCTGGGCGTAGTCACGCACACGCCGCATAAGACGCAACGCCACCCGCGGGGTACCGCGCGCCCTCCGGGCAATTTCCTCGATTCCGCCCTCGTCTGCTTCAACATGCAACTTCCCGGTGGCACGCCGAACAATGGCCTGCATCGCCTTGATATCGTAGTAATCCAGGCGATAGACCGCCCCGAAGCGCGCCATTAGCGGGGCGGTCATCAGCGCCAGGCGGGTGGTCGCGCCGACCACAGTGAAACGCGGCAGTTTCAGGCGGATGGAACGCGCCGAGGGCCCTTTGCCGATGATGATGTCGAGGGCGTAATCTTCCATCGCCGGGTACAAAATCTCCTCCACGGCCTTGCCGAGGCGATGGACTTCGTCAATGAACAGCACGTCGCCAGCGCGCAGATTGGTCAGGATGGCGGCCAAATCCCCCGCCCGTTCAACAGCCGGGCCGGAAGTAATCTTGATATTGACTTTCATCTCGTTCGCTACCACGTGCGCCAGGGTGGTTTTCCCCAAGCCCGGAGGTCCGTAGAAAAGCACGTGGTCAAGGGCTTCTCCCCGCTGACGGGCGGCGGAAATCAGGATGGCCAGGTTTTCCTTCACCTGCTCCTGCCCGATCAGGTCGGAGAGTGACTGCGGCCGCAGGGTGGTATCCAACCGGTCGTCGGGTTTCGGTTCCGGGTCAAGGACGCGGCCTTGCCGCGAGCGGTCAGTCGGGTGGTTCGAGGGGTCGGTCATGAATAGATTATAACCAGAAAAATGTGTTTCTTGTCGCTTGTGTTGAATGCGTTTTTCCTGTATCCTTATCCCAAAGAAATCAAAAGGTCAACTTTTTCAAAATATCCTTTCTTTCCATTGGAGTCTATCGTGAGAAAATTCCTTGCGTTCCCGAAAGAATTCGTCTGGGGCTGCGCTTCGTCTGCCTACCAGGTGGAAGGCGCCTGGAACGAAGACAGCAAAGGTCCGTCCATCTGGGATACCTTTGTGCACGCGCCGGGTCATGTCGTCAACGGCGAGACCGGCGACGTAGCCTTGGATCATTACCACCGCTATAAAGAGGATGTGGCCCTGATGAAGGAACTGGGCATGGATGCCTACCGTTTCTCGGTCGCCTGGACCCGCGTTCTGCCAGCCGGGACGGGGACTATCAACCAGGCTGGTCTGGACTTCTACGATCGGCTGGTGGACGAGTTGCTCAAGCACAAGATCGAGCCATACCTCTGCCTGTTCCACTGGGACCTGCCACAGGCGCTTCAGGATAAAGGCGGCTGGCCGAACCGGGACACCGCCTACGCCTTCGCCGAATACGCCCGCGTCGTGACCGAACGGCTGAGCGACCGCGTCAAAGTCTGGATGACGCACAACGAGCCCTGGGTGGCCGCTATGGCCGGATACTTTGGCGGGGAACACGCCCCGGGCATCAAAGATGTCTCCGCAGGCATCAAAGCCCTGCACCATCTCCTGCTTTCGCATGGGCTGGCCGCCGAAGCCATCCGTGCCTCTGCAATACAGCCTGTCAAAGTGGGCATCACGCTTAACCTAAATCCGGTTCACGCGGCTTCGCAATCAAAGAAAGACCGCGACGCCGCTTCACGGATGGATACCATTCTCAACCGCACCACGCTCGATCCGCTGCTGAAAGGCACCTCTCCGATACAGCAATTTGCCATCGGCAAATTGCTCTCAAGGTCGCTGATCAAGCCCGGCGACTTGGAAAAGATCCGCACTTTGGATTTGCTGGGCGTGAATTATTATGCGCGCGCTGTCGTCAAGCACGACCCGAAATTCCCGGTTGTTGCCGCCTCACAGATTCACCCGGAAGGTAATGAATACTCCGGCATGTGGGAAATCTACCCCGAAGGCATTTACGAATTGCTGACGCGCATCTGGAAAGACTATCAGCCGAATTGCGACATTATGATTACCGAAAACGGCGTCCCGGTCCCGGATGGACTGGACTTCGACGGCCGCGTGCGCGACGAGCGCCGTATCCGCTACCTGCGCAACCATATCGCCCAGGTTCATCGCGCCATGGACGAAGGTGTGCCGGTGAAAGGTTATTTCCACTGGTCGTTGATGGATAATTTCGAATGGGCGCTGGGGTACGGTCAGCGCTTCGGGCTGGTTTACGTGGATTTCAAGACCCAGAAGCGCACGGTCAAGGATAGTGGTATATGGTTTGCCAATGTTATCAAAGAAAATGGCTTCACCTCGAATGGAAAATAGTCCATGCGTAAAATCCTTCTTCCTTTGCTCGTCCTGGTCATTTTATTCGCTGCCGTTACGCCTGCATCTGCGAACAATACCATCCGCGTCTACTACACCGGGCCGGACGGGGGTGTCCGCACGGCTCTGGAATTGGCGAAATTCCAACTGGTGGACAATCCTGCCCAGGCAGACGTTTTTGTGCTCAACGGCATCATCCCGGATCCAGCAGGGGTCGCGGCCCAAGTGCAGCGCGGTGCGGGGCTGGTACTGATTCTCGGCCCCAATATATCCGCAGCAGACGTGGAAACCGTCAGCGGCGTCCCGGTCACGCTGACCGAAAAGACAGACGCCATCAGCCTGACGGAAATAAAAATTGACGATCCGCTCGTCAAACAGATCATCTGGAACGGCGCGCCGCAAGTCCGGGAACGAAGCGAGACGCTCACTCCGCTCTCCTCCGTCCAGCCGCTGGTCACTGCTTACGCAAGCGGCGCCTGGATTTTGTGGGCCGGGAACCAGTCGAACATCTATTTCTTCAACGCCTACCTGACGAATTACATTGACCCACAAACGCAAAAAACAGCGGCGTACAATCCCCAGATCCAGGAATGGGCGTATTTCAACTATCTGATCTATCACCTCGTCGAACGCGCTGCCTGGCAGACTCCGCTCTCGTTCGCCGATTTCCCCGGTTCGCCCGTCCCGCATTCCTCAGACCGGAATGCTTTGTTGTTGGTCACCGCATTAATGCTGGTTACCACTTTCACCACATTTTTCTTCGTGCGCCGTTATAGCTTGGAACACCCGGAGGAGTTGGATAAAATCGTCTCCGACCGCGCCAGGTTCGAGGTCCGGGAAGCGAAGACGGAGTGGGAAGAGGTCGGTTTTCACCGTCCGCTGGGCGGGTTCCTGGTCGCCTTGAGCATCGGTCTCGTCCTGTTCATCCCGCTCATCATTTACCAGAATCTGATCCTGCCATCCTTCATCCTTCCGTCGGCGCAGGCGCTGGGCATCTGGGGCCGCGTGACACAGTTCTTCAACCTGGCGTGGGCCTTCTTCGACATGGGGACAAGTATCGCCTTCATCAAGTATCTCTCGGAGCATCGCGTGCACGACCCGAAGAAGGGCATTCAGTACGGACAGGTCTTCGTCTGGTGGCAGGCGCTTTCGGGATCGGTACAGGTGGCGCTGGTAATCGCCATGGCAAGCACGCTTGCGCCGAGTTCTGCATACGCGCTGTACGCCTGGAGCGTAATTTTCCATTCATTCATCCAAATCCCCGGCTTTTACCAGGTGATGCGCCACGCGCTGACCGGCTTCCAGCGGCTTGACTACAGCCGCCTGCTCGACATCGGGTTGAACGTGCTCCTGCCGATGTTGGTCCAGCCAGTGTTTGTAACCATCATGTTCGCTTGGGGACGCGCCCACCCGGTCTTCGGCGGAGCGATGGGTGGGCTGCTTGGCATGGGCGTTGCAGCGTATGCAGCAGAATTGCTGACCTTCCTTTTAGGCCTATGGCTTTATCGCCGGGTGGGATACAATTCCCGCATCCTGTTCCTGGCTCATTTTGACTTGGACGTGGTCAAGACAAGTTTCAAGTTTGGCGTCTTTGAAATGCTCGGTTCGGCAGCCTGGGCTTTTGGGCAGGCAATGGAGATTGCCATCACGCAAGCGCGCCTGATCAACTACGCCGAGATCTGGGGGAACTGGGGATTGGCGCAGAACTTCATCTTCGCATTCAACGTCACACAGACGCTCAATGACGGGGTCATGCCGGCCATTTCGGAGGCCATTTCCAACGGGAAGCGCGTCCTGAGCCAATATTACAGCGTGATGGCCTACAAGTACAACGGCCTGACAAGCGCCTTTATCGGCGCAGTCCTGCTGGCAGTGGCGCCAAAATTCATCCTTGGCTCGACAGGCATTGAATTCCAACGCGCGGCCCTCTACGTGATCCAACTGACCATCTGGGGTGCTGTCCAGTTCCCGTCCTGGGTGGGCGATAATGTGCAACTGGGCGCCAACAAACCTTATCTCAAATCCATCCTGGTTTTCTCGGAGCAGATCATTCGCGTGGTGCTGGCCTGGATCTTGCTGGCGCGTTTCCAGGTAACGGCGTTGATCATCGCTTATTTTGTAGGGTTGTTCTCCAAAGGCATCGCCGCGTACATACTCAACCATAAAGTATGCTTCCCCCAGCGGTTCTATATCTGGCAGTCACTAATCGCGCCGCTGCTGGCCGGTACCGCTCACTATTTCGTCTTATCGGTCATCACTAGTTTCATCTGGAAAGGCGACCAGCTTACCAGCGTGTTGATTTTCTTTATCGGCATCCTGCCAAGCTTTCCCCTTTATATGTTCCTGTACGGACTGTTCGGCGGATGGGACAATGAAACCCTCGCCGAACTCAAAGAGGCCGTCGCGTTGACCGGCAGTGTTCGCTGGTTGACGCGTTGGGGCATGTACGAACCGACCGCCCTGGGTGCGCGCATCAGTCCGCTGAATAACCGCTTCCCGATTACCAACCGCGCCGAAGCGATGCGGGAGGCGAAGGCGCTGACCGAAGAAAAAGTAAAGCTGTAAACCAATGGCAGCCACTATCATCCTAAAAAATGGCCGCGTCCTGGCTTACGCCGAATACGGCGACCCGCGTGGCAAACCCGTTTTCTTCTTCCATGGAACGCCCGGCTCGCGCTACTTCCACCCGCCGGACGAAATTACGAAGAAGATGGGCGTGCGGCTCATCACCTCTGACCGTCCCGGCTACGGACAGTCCAGCTTTCAGCCCGGTCGCCGCATCCTGGATTGGCCGGAAAACATCGCCCAACTTGCAGATGCGCTCGGCATAGATAAATTCGCCGCGGCCGGTCACTCCGGCGGCGGACCGTACGTCTCGGCCTGTGCCTATGCGCTCCCGGACCGGGTGACTGCCGCGGCAATTCTCTCCGGCGCCGGGCCATTGGACACGCCCAATATCACGCGCGGCATGTCTGCCACGAACAAGTTCGGACTGACGGTGGGACATTTCATTCCGTGGCCGCTCTGGAGGGCGCTCATCTGGGTGTTTTATCATCGCCGCAGAGACGACCCCGCTGCGGATATGGATCGCGGCAGCGGTCACCGCCCGCAGGCGGACGAGGAGCAGATCGGCCGACCCGAGGTCCGTGAAACGTGCATCCTCTCCGAGGTTGAGGCGTTCCGCCCCGGCCTGCGCGGCCTGGCCTGGGATACCCGTCTGCTCACCCGCCCGTGTGGTTTCCGGCTGGAGGGTATCCGCGTGCCGGTTCACGTCTGGCATGGCACCGAGGACGTGGACACACCGGTCGCAATGTGTAAGGCCGTGGCCGCCCGCATCCCGGAGAGCAGGTTGACTATTTGCCCGGGTGAGGGACACATGCTGCTGTTTCCTCACTGGGAAGAGATCCTGATACAACTGATATCGGAGTGACTATGCGCAATTTGCACGTTATTTCCCACACTCACTGGGACCGCGAGTGGTACAGGCCGTTCCAGTTGTTCCGGCTGAAACTCGTCCATCTGGTGGATGGGATGCTCGACATCCTTGAGAAGGATCGTGAATTCAAATATTTCATGCTCGATGGACAGACCATCGTGCTGGATGATTACCTGCAAATGCGCCCGGAGAAAGAAACCATTCTCCGCAAACACATTCGCAAAGGACGGATCATCATCGGCCCCTGGCACATCCTGCCAGACATGTTCCTGGTAGGCCCCGAAGCGCACATCCGCAACCTGCAACAAGGCGACCACACAGCCCGGAAATTTGGCCCCAAAATGATGATCGGTTACATGCCAGACTCGTTCGGTCACATCGGGCAGATCCCTCAAATCCTGCGCGGGTTTGGGATCGAGGTTGCCTCCCTTTGGCGCGGCGTATATGACGGGCCTGCTGAATTCTGGTGGCAAGCCCCCGACGGCTCGCGCGTACTGATGGCATACTTGCGCGACGGATATGTGAACGGAGCCGACCTGCCCGCTGACAATCTCGACCGTTTCGCGAGCATGATCGCCGAAAAAGGCGATACACTTGCCGCAGTCTCCGCCACATCTGACTTGCTCATCATGTACGGCACCGACCATATGGAGCCGCCGCGCAACACCTCCGCAGCCATTGCCTATGCCGATGAAATGCTGCGGAACACGCATGTGGCCCATTCGACTCTACCGCAATATGTGGCGGCAATACGAGCCTCGATCAAAAAGCAAAAAGTGGAACTTCCGACGATAGTCGGTGAGTTGCGCGCCTGCAAGCGGATGCACCTCCTGCCGGGCGTGCTCTCCACCCGGATGTGGATCAAACAGCGCAACCATGCCTGTGAGACATTACTGGGAAAATGGGTCGAACCGTTCAGCACCTTCGCTATGCTCGTGACCGCAGACGACCGACCACAGACCATGATCAACAGTCCGTCGTCCATCGTCCGTCAAGCCTGGCGCCTGCTGATGGAAAACCATCCGCACGATTCCATCTGCGGCTGTTCAATTGACCAGGTGCACGAGGAGATGAAAGTCCGCTTCGACCAGGTTGAGCAGATTGGCGAGGAAATCACGAAGCAGAGTCTGGAAAGCCTCGCAGCGTGCGTGACGACTGACGGTGGAACACTGACCACAGGCAATCTGCCGTCCACCGTCCAAGATCAATCAGCCATCGTTGTCTTTAATCCCTCTTCCACATCCCGCACCGACGCTGTCACCGCCACCATCGAACTCCCCCCCAACGTCACTGAATTCGAGCTGGTGGACGAGAACGGCACCTCCCTGCCTTATCAGGAGCGTGGACTGGGAAGCCACGACATCATCAACATGACTCTCGACACCAGGGGGTTGCAATCCGCATTCGGAAATATCAGCGACGGCCGTGCTGCCGGGATGACTGTCCAGAATATCAAAGTACGCCGCGCTGGCGTCGAGGTGTTCATCGAAACCATCATGGCGGATGGCGGCGAACCAAATCTCGCGGTCTGGAACGCCAGGCGAAAAGAAATTGAAGGGTATTTCGCCGACCCATCTGTCACCACCTATCACGTGCGCGCCCGTTCCACTTCTTCCACGCAAATCGTCGTTACCGTTCCGGACGTTCCAGGTCACGGCTACCGGACGCTGTGGGTGTGCGCCCGCCACGGTGAAGAAAAAGCTCCCATCCGGCTCAGTCCGCTGGTCAAAGCGCTGCTGCCGCTGGCCCGCCTGCCCTTCGTCCAGAACCTGGCCACTCGCAAGCGCTACGCCAGACCGCCGTACAAAATCGAGAACGACACCTTTGCTGTGGAAGCGCTGAAAGACGGCACGCTCACCATCCTGGATAAGCAGACTGGCATCACTTATCGCGGACTGAACCACTTCCTGGACGGAGGCGACTGCGGCGACGAATACAATTACGCCCCGCCCGTCGCTGACCTGGTGACTACACCGCGTTTAAAACGCGTCAGCATCTCCCGCAGCCCGGTCCAGCAGACGCTTGAACTCGAGCTGGAACTCACCAGTCCCCTCACCCTCGCCCCGAACCGGAAGTCGCGCTCGAAAGAGCAGACCACAGTTCCCATCACAACAACCGTCATTCTTACGAACGGCGTTCCGCGTGTGGATATTCACACTATAGTAGATAACCGCACCCGCGACCATCGCCTGCGCGTCCACTTTCCAGCACCGTTCTACGCCGAGACCGGTGCCCACGATGGGCACTTCGAAGTTGTCGAGCGCAAAATCGGTGTTCCAGCCTTCGATGAGACCTGGGTTGAGCAACCCAGGCCCGAGGTCCCGCAGCGGGCGTTTACCAGCGTTACAGATGGGTTGTCCGGGTTGACGGTCGCCAACCGCGGCCTGACAGAAGTGGAAGTCCTGAAGAACTCAGCAGGGAACGCTGAGATCGCCGTCACCTTGCTGCGCTGCGTCGGCTGGTTGTCGCGGGACGATTTCTCCACCCGAAACGGACATGCCGGTCCATTCCTGGAAACGCCCGGGGCGCAGATTCCCGGTACTTGGACGTTCGACTATTCCATTATTCCGCACGCTGGAGGTTGGCAGAAAATCTTTGCACAGGCCTACGCATTCGAGACACCCATGCGCCTCGCCTGTACCGGTTTGCACGGTGGAACGCTGCCAGCTTCTGGTTCGTTCGTGAAAGTCGAGCCAGCGACATTTGTCATCAGTGCGGTCAAACAAAGCGAGGACGGAGACGGCTGGCTGGTACGCGGCTACAATATCACCAGCGAGGCGATCCGCGTGACGCTCAAGCCGTGGAAGCCTTTCAAGAAGGTGGAGCAAGTCAATCTGGCGGAGGAAAAACAGACCGCACTGAAACACGATAAAGATGGCCGCGTGACCGTCCCGGTGCGCGGACACGAGATTGTCAGCTTGTTGTTCAAGAATTAACGAAATCAGGGCGACCCCGCGTGGTCGTCCTGAATATTATCACGTGATACTGCGTAAATATTTGTACCCACAGGGTACTGCAAAAATATTTTAACCAAAATCCTGTTTTTTTCGAGCCTTTTGATACAGAAAAGATCATAGAATTATGCAAGAAGCAGTAAATTGTCGTTTTTCCCTGCTTTATGGCTGCTCCAGTTCAGAAATTTATGCTCGGAGTAGTAAAGCCGAGTCCTTACAGAGAGTTCATATACCGTAAGGATGCAACCAGCGCAACAGTAAACATAACCACCCACACTGCCAGGGTGGATTATGAATAAACGTCAAGCGGGATACCCGGAACGAAGAAAAGGCCGATGGCCGCCAGAGCCAGCACCAGACCAGCCGCCAGCAGCCATTTTCCACCATACGCATTCACCGGGTACCAGATGTCGGGATTTTCCATCGTTTTCTTCACTCTGAAACCGTATAATCCATTGGGAGGAATTTTACCCATGATCAGCGGCACAGAAAGAGCCGTTAAAAGCTCACCACTGAAAAGGAACATTAGCATCAGAATTAACATTTATTCCTAAAATTGTAAAATAGAATTTCCAGGCACTTAGTCTTTTTTTAATAATTCCCCAATGCGCCGACGGAATATCTCCATATCAAACGGCTTGGACCAGATGTCGTTCGCCCCAGCCTCCAGCGCCTGCGCACGCTCTCCATCGCTGCTCATGGCAGTCAGCATCACTATTGGCATTTCCGTACTGAATGGTGGCTGCCGCATCTTCTGGCACAACTCGTACCCGTTCATTTCCGGCATCATCACGTCCAGAAGGGCCAGGTCGGGCATTTTTTGCTCAGCCAATTGAATTGCTTCCAAACCGCTGTGAGCCATCGTCACCTGATAGCCTTCCAATTCCAGTATTTTTGCCAGCAGGACCAAATTGAGATCATTATCGTCAACAACCAATATGTGATACGGCATGAGATTTACCACCTTTACCTGTAGAATACACGATTAACCGCAAACTCGTCAAGCCACAAAATGGTTCTTTGGGAATCGCCGTGCCGATGGGAATTCCCAAAGTCCCCACAAAATGTGAGGTCGGCTATAATGAGCGCAACCGGAGGAGCCATGCCAAACGTCTATGCTTCGCAACACCCGCTCGTAGCCCATAAACTATCCCGGCTGCGCGACAGGAACACCGAACCCAAAAAATTTCGCGAACTCGTACGCGAGATTGCCGCCCTGCTGGCCTACGAAGCCACTGCGGACTTGGTCACCGTTCCCCGACCACTGGAGACGCCGCTCAATTCGATGACCGGCGCAGAACTGAAAGAGAAAATCGGCCTGGTCCCGATCCTGCGGGCCGGACTGGGGATGGTGGAGGGATTCTGGGAATTAATGCCCACCGCCGAGGTCTGGCACATCGGCCTGTATCGGGATGAGAAGACGCTCATGCCGGTGCAATACTACAACAAACTGCCGGTCGAGCCGACCATATCCGTCTGTCTCATTCTGGACCCGATGCTGGCCACCGGCGGTTCAGCGGTTGCCACCACCGACATCGTAAAGCGCTGGGGCGTGAAGAAAATCAAGTTCGTCGGCGTGATCGGCGCACCGGAAGGTATTGCCGCCATGCAGAAGGCTCATCCGGATGTACCCATTTACCTGGCCGCCATTGACGACCACCTGAACGAACGCGGCTATATCGTGCCGGGGCTGGGCGACGCCGGAGACCGTCAATTTGGGACGGGATGAGGCGTTTGCAGAAAAAAGGCAGACTGTAATTGAGTGCCGATTGGCACTTACGTATTCTCTTTTCCTATGCTTCACAAAGGAGATGGGAGATGAAAGCTGATTCAAGCCTTCCAATGAGTGCATCATCGTCAGCCTACATCCACCCCGGTCAACCTTGTCAGGATCCGGTGCAATAACAAAAACGGTAAAATCAACAAGATATGCAGCACGCCGCTCAGCCCGAAGATCATCGCCAGCGCCTGCAGAAACCGGTTGAACGGCGGGGCCAGGTTCGCCAGCATCCAGGCTCCCGCCCCGGCAAGGATCGCGGCCACCACCAGCCCCACAATCAAAAATCCCAATGGCAGCCAGGCATGCCGGTCAGACTGCGAGGGCATCATGGTGCTGCTGATGGTAAAGGTCAGGTAGAACCACAGCCAGAAATCGGGGGACTTTGGCACAGACGCCAGGATAGCCCAGAACGAACCCCAATCGGCGCTGCGCATCAGATCCCATAGCGGCAGGATGTGCATTTGAACTATGGCTGCATACGCCACAAACAGGCTGCCCGTCACCAGCGGGGCGGCGCCAATCAGCGCATCACGCACAAAGCCGCCGGAAACGGTCTCGACATATCCCAAGCGCAGTTTGCCATCTGGCTGTGCTTGAGGGATGAGCGAGAATTTCCCCGTCCACACGCCTAGCAGTTTCGCGGAGAGAAAATGACTGAGTTCATGGAGCATTACGCCGGGGAAGAAAATCAGGGCGAAGAGCACCTGCGTCACACCGGGGCGCCTGGTCAGGATGAGGAATAATGCCTGAATCTCACGGTGCAAGAGACGCTGTAGGAAAACGAACACCGCCAGCGCGACCAACAGCCAGAGCAGACCATCAAACGCCGTGATGTAGCTCAAATGATCACTCCAGATTCAACCGTAGTGACGCGAAGGATAAATTCATTCGCGTCACTCCTCTTTTCATGAACTTCGCGTTTAAGCTCGTTCTGCCGCCGCGCGCACAATTGCGACGAACTCGTCCACTTTCAGGCTCGCCCCGCCGACCAGTGCCCCGTCAATCTCGGGCTGGCCGAAAAACTCGACCGCGTTGGCCGCCGTCACCGAGCCGCCGTAGAGCACACGGACGGCCTGTGCCATCGCATCACCGTACATCTCAGCCAGCGGCTTGCGGATGAAATCACGGATGACCACATTGGCATTCTCGCCGGTGGAGGCGCGCCCGGTCCCGATGGCCCAGACCGGTTCGTAGGCAACAACGATGTGCGCCGCTAATTCAGGGTCGAGGCCTTTTAGACCCTCCCGGATCTGGCGTAAAACCACTTCCGCGGTCCGGCCGGACTCGTACTCGGCCAGAGTCTCGCCGACGCACACAATCGGGACCAGGTTCGAGGTTCGCGCCGCAGCGGTTTTCTTGTTTACCGTCTCGTCGGTCTCGCCAAAATACATCCGACGTTCGGAGTGACCGATGATGACGTACTCGCAAAACTCCGCCACCATCCCCGGCGCAACTTCGCCGGTGAATGCGCCTTTGGCTTCCCAGTGCATATCCTGTGCCCCCAGGCCGATATCGGTACCCTGAAGGAGCGCGGCGACCGGGAAGAGCGCCATGAACGGCGGGCAGAGTACCTTTTCCACGCCTTTGACCTCGCGCAAAGCCAGGCTCATCTCAGCGACGAGTGTGCGGGCTTCCGCAATAGTTTTATTCATTTTCCAGTTTCCAGCCACAAATGGTGTCCGCATTATGGTAATGTCCCTTCTATGTTCGCTACTTCGGTGAGCATCCAGCCCTTTATAGCCGGATTATTTCTTAATTTTGCCAATGCTGTCAGCGCTGCATGAGGCTGACCGGTTTTGGCATCGAATTCCGCTTGAAGCAGGTGAGCCTCCGGTTTGTCAGGCTTGCTTTTCAATAGTTGGTTTACTATCCTGCGCGTGGGCCTTTTTACCATAATAGAACGTATAGCGCGCTAAGGTTGGCATTCCAGTAAGCCAGAGCAACGTGCACCTGAGCATCAGGATCGTCGGGATGCTGAGCCGCATATTGCTCGACCCGGGGAACATTCATAGAAACACAGGACGGGCACCATACCCGTCCTGTAGATCTGCACCTATTTATTCAGCAACGCCGACACACCCGGCAGTTCCTTGCCTTCCAGGAACTCCAGTGAGGCACCCCCACCGGTGGAGACGTGCGTCATCTTGTTGGCGACGCCCGCCTTCTTGACCGCGCTGGCGCTATCGCCGCCGCCGATGACGGTGGTTGCGCCGGATTCAGCCAGCAGTCTCGCCAGGGCAAAGGTCCCTTCGGCGAACCTGGGCATCTCGAACACGCCCACCGGGCCATTCCAGACAATCAGTTTGGCGCCCTTGAGGGTTTCTTTGTATAGTTCCATGGTCCTGGGACCGACGTCCATCATGCGCCAGCCAGCAGGTATTTTGTCTACTTCCACAGTCCTGCTATTGGCTTCAGCCTCGAATTTGTCGGCGATAACCGCATCCACTGGCAGCACGATCCGGCTGCCGGATTTAGCCAGGATGGCTTTCGCCGTGTCAACTGAACCGGCTTCCACCAGACTGTCTTGCATGTTCAAGCCTTCGGCGGCCAGGAAAGTATTTGCCATTCCGCCGCCGATGATGAGTTTGTCACATTTGGCAAGCAGGTTATCCACAACCAGAATTTTGTCGCTGATCTTGGCGCCGCCTAAAATGGCAATATAAGGATGCTCGGGGTTGGCTGTGGCGCGGCCAAGGTACTCGAGTTCCTGTTCCATCAGGAAGCCGGAAACAGCCGGGAGGAAGTGCGCCACGCCCTCGGTAGAGGAGTGGGCACGGTGTGCCGAGCCGAACGCGTCGTTGACGTAAACGTCCCCAAGCGCGGCCATCTTCCTGGCCAGTTCCAGGTCATTCTTTTCTTCTTCGGGATGGAAGCGGGTGTTCTCCAGCATGAGGACTTCGCCCGGTTTGAGAGCTTTCGCCAATTTCTCCACTTCCGGGCCGACGCAATCCGGCGCCATCTGGACCGGCATGCCGAGGTGACCAGCCAAGACTTCCGCCGCCGCCTTCAGGCTGAACTCGGGGTCGAATCCGCCCTTCGGGCGTCCTAAATGGCTCATCAGGAGCAGGGAGGCACCCTGGTCGAGAACGTACTTGATCGTAGGAAGAGCGGCCGTGATGCGTGTATCGTCGGTGACTTTGCCGCCTTCCATCGGGACGTTGAAGTCCACGCGCATCAGGACGCGCTTGCCCTTCAGGTCAATATCTTTTACGGTCTTTTTATTCATAGAAACTCCATCTACTCAAGTAATTAGGAAATCAGGTAAGCAGGCTATCAAAACCGCCCGGATTACTTGATCCCTATCTCCTGATCATCTAAAGCGATCTTGCCATCAGCGCAGCCAGGTCTGCCGTGCGGACAGAGTAGCCCCATTCGTTATCGTACCAGGCAACGACCTTGACGAAGTTGTTCTCGGCTTTGCCCAGAACACTGGTAAACGGCAGGTCCACGGAAGCGCTGTGCGGATCGCCTTTGTAGTCAATGCTGACCAGCGGTTCGTCCATCGCCTGGAGAATGCCTTTATTGCGCGGCAACTTGGCGGCATCGCGGAAGGCCTGGCGCAATTCGTCGGTAGTGGTGGCCTTCTCAAGTTCAGCAGTAAAGTCCACCACAGAGACGGTCGATGTCGGGACACGCAGGGCGTAACCGTCGAACTTGCCCTTCAGGTCGGGAATGACCAGGGAAATGGCTTTGGCGGCGCCGGTGGTCGTCGGGATGATGTTCATCGCGGCAGCGCGCGCACGGCGAAGGTCCGAGTGCGGCATATCGAGGATCTTCTGATCATTGGTGTAAGCATGGATGGTGGTCATAAAAGCGCGTTTGATGACGTACTTGTCATGCACAACTTTCGCCGCTGGAGCGAGGCAGTTCGTGGTGCAGGATGCATTTGAGACCACGTTGTGCGTCTTCGGGTCGTACTTGTCTTCGTTCACACCCATAACGATGGTGATGTCTTCTCCTTCGGAAGGCGCGGAAATGATGACTTTCCTGGCGCCACCGGCGGTAATGTGATTGACCGCACCCTTGACGGTCTTGCCCTTCTTGTTGACGCCGTCTTCTTTGATAGTGAAGAGACCGGTGGACTCGATGACGATCTCCACGCCCATGTCTTTCCACGGAATTGCGGCTGGATCGGTCTCTTTGAAAGCCGTAACCTTCTTACCATCAATGAGAAGATGATCCTCGGCAAATTCAACCGTGCCTTCGAAACGACCATAGTTCGAGTCGTACTTGAGCAAGTGCGCCATGGTTTTCATGTCGCCAATATCATTGAAAGCAACTACTTCCAATGCATCGGGATAATAATCCCGAATGGCCTTCAAGACCTGACGGCCAATCCGACCAAAACCATTGATACCTACTTTGACAGTCATATTTAATCTCCTTAGGAATGAGTGTAATTTCAACGCTATTGCGTTGCTTGTTCCTTCACAATCGGCCCGGTACGCTCATTATACAAATCCATCAACACCTGGGCCAGTTTTACCGCGTCGTGATGTCCCGGCTGCCGGTGGTCCGCAAGGTCGGAAAGATACAAACGGGAATCGCGTTCAAGTGCCTCATCCACCCTTACCCACTGCATGCCATTTTCTAATTTTCCATCATACCATGAATTACAAATGATAACTTCCACAAGTTCGGAGCCAACCAATTCCTCCAGGGTACGGATATGATCTCCGGAAGTATACATGTCCGTCTCACCTTGCTGTGTAGAAACGTTTGATATAAAGATTTTTAACGCCCGGCTGGACCGAATCGCGTCGAGCAGGTCGCCTACGAGGATATTGGGCAGGATACTGGTATACAGGCTGCCAGGGCCGATGACGATCATATCCGCCGCCAGAACCGCCTGGATGACAGGCGGGAACGCCGAAGCATTATCCGGTTCGAGCCAGACCCGGCACACGCGTCCTGCCGTCTGGGGAATCTGGCTCTCACCCTCCACTCGAACCTCGGTCTGGGCATTCGGCAACTGGACATCTGCCACCAGTCGGACATTGTGCAACGTGGCCGGGAGCACCTGCCCATGCACCGAAAGGGCGCGCCCCGATTCGGCAATCGCCTTCTCGAAACTACCGGTAATGTCGGAGAGGGCAGAAATAAACAGGTTTCCGAACGAATGCCCACCCAGACCAGTATCTTCTCCAAACCGGTACTGGAATAGTTGCGTCAACAGGGCTTCCTCATCAGAGAGCGCCGCCAAGCAATTGCGGATGTCGCCCGGCGGAAGGATGCCCAGACTGCGCCGCAATTCACCCGAAGAACCACCGTCATCCGCCACCGATACGACTGCCGTCAGGTTATTGGTATATCCCTTCAGCCCGCGCAAGACAGTGGCGATTCCATGCCCGCCGCCGATGGCAACAATCTGTGGCCCACGCTCGCGGCGACGGTAATCGGTCACCTGGTCCACCAGCCGCTGGCCGGGCCGCAGGAACGGCACAAGCAGGGAACGGTTGAGTCTCCAAATACCCAGGCCGATCAATCCAAACCCAATCCCGACAAAAATGAGAATGCGCCATGGACGCGTCAGGAAACGCAAGGATATAAAGGAAATAATCGGCAACCACCAGGTATCTGGGGCTGAACGGTACATATCCAGCAAAAAAATTGCCAGACCGGTTCCGATGAGCGTAATTCCAGCCAGCAAGACCAGAAACCAACGTTTTACGCCAATACCATGGACAAACCAAGGAATGAATCGAGAAAAAACCCGCCAGATGGAACGATACCAAGCGTCATGCCGCCTAAACATCACAAAGATGATAGCAGTTTTTAAGGGAATAGTCAACCAGAAGCCGAAGTTTTTGGGAATCACCGTAACGATTCCCAAAGAACCGATTCCGTGTAAAGTTGTGGTTTCCGGGAATCGTCGTGGCGATGGGGTTATTCGGTGGTGTTGGGCGGGCGAAGCCCCGCCCAACACCCCCGAATCTTTCCCTCTATCACAGAATTACCCAAAGACCCTAAAAGATGTTCTTGCTATCGGCATGTTATAATTTCGAACATGAGCGTCATTGTTGCAATAGACATCGGCGGCACCCAGTTACGGGTTGCAGTTTATCCCCGTAATGGAACAACACCCATCACCATACAACATACTGCTTCGCGTGGCATGGAAGACGGTGTTTTCGAGCGCTTGACCGCCCTGATTGACACCATCTGGCCGAAGGGACCGGTGGATGCAATCTCTGTCGGTGCTCCAGGTCCAATCAATCCATACACCGGGACAATCATCTCCACCCCCAATATTCCTGCCTGGACCCACTATCCGCTGGCCGAATTGCTCTCCAAACAATATCAAGTGCCGGCTTATCTGGGGAACGATGCCAACCTGGCTGCCCTGGGTGAATGGAACTACGGAGCCGGACAGGGCCATCACGATGTGGTTTATCTCACCATCAGCACCGGGATTGGGGGGGGTGTCATTAGCAGCGATATGCTCATCGAAGGCTGTTGTGGGATGGCCACCGAACTCGGGCATGTTATCGTCCTCCCCGGCGGACCGGTCTGTTCCTGCGGCGTACCTGGTCATCTGGAAGCCATCGCCTCTGGACCAGCGATTGCAAGATACGTCAACGAACAGATTGCCGATGGCCGGGTATCCATCCTCCGGTCCAGAACGGAGCTCAGTGCTCGCGATGTAGCGGAAGCCGCCAAACAGGGTGACGAACTGGCAAAAGAAGCCTTCGTCCGTGCGGGTGGTTTTATCGGTCAGGCAGTAGCAGAATTCCTGCATATCTTCAATCCATCCATTGTTATCTTCGGCGGTGGTGTATCTCAGAGCGGCAGGTTGATCCTTGATCCAATCGAAGAATCCATGAAACGTAACATCATGGACAAATCTTATTTGGAAGGGTTGCAGATCACGACCGCCAAATTGGGCGATGTTGCCGGCTTGCTCGGTGCACTTGCTCAGGCGCATATTCGTCTTTCCAAAGCTGGATAATTCACAAAAAGGAGAAGTATATGGAACCGCTTAAGTTACCAGGGCCGAAGGCCAGGGCATTAATCAAGCGTGATTCGGCCGTCATTTCGCCATCCTATCCGCGCGGGGTTCCATTCGTCATGGATCATGGCAAGGGTACCGAAGTCTGGGATGTGGACGGCAACCGTTTCCTGGATTTTGCAGCCGGGATTGCTGTCGTTTCCACCGGCCATAGCCACCCCAAAGTGGTCAAGGCCATTCAAGAACAGGCTGAACAATTTATTCATATTTCTTCCGATTTTTATCACGAAAAATGGATTGCGCTGGGAGAAAAGCTTGACGAGATTGCTCCCTTTGGGGAAGCAGCCTCTTCGTTTATGACCAATTCCGGCACCGAAGCGGTCGAGACTGCCATTAAATTAGCCCGTTACCACAGCGGACGGACGAATTTTATCGGCTTTACCGGTGCCTTTCATGGCCGTACGATGGGTGCGGTGACCTTCACTGCCAGTAAGACCACCCACCACCGTGGTTTTTATCCCCTGATGAACGGCGTCGTTCACGCTCCATTCCCGAATCCCTACCGCCCCATCCTCGACCGGCAGACTGGCGAGGATTACGGCGAGACGGTCGTCCGCTATATCGAGGACGAAATCCTCGGTCATATTGTCCCGCCGGAAGAAGTGGCTGGCATCCTGGTTGAATCCATCCAGGGCGAAGGAGGTTACATCGTCCCCCCGCCCGGGTTTTTCCCGGCGCTGCGCGAACTGTGCGATAAACATAATATCTTGTTGATCGCGGATGAGGTCCAAAGCGGAATGGGCCGTACCGGAAAATGGTGGGCCATCGAGCACTTTGATGTAGAACCGGATATCATCACCGCAGCCAAGGGCATCGCTTCCGGGATGCCGCTGGGCGCCTGTATCGCCCGTAATTCCGTGATGACCTGGCCGCGCGGCTCGCACGGCAACACTTTCGGCGGTAACCCGATTTCCTGCGCGGCGGCCCTGGCGACCATTGACCTGATCGAAAACGGATACATGGAAAATGCTGCCACGGTCGGCGACTATGCGCTAGATGCCTTGCATGAGATCATGGCGCGTCACCCGTCCATCGGGGATGTGCGCGGTATCGGCTTGATGATCGGTGTTGAATTCGTCAAGGACCGCAAGAGCAAGGTCCCGGCGGATGACCTCTGCAACAAAGTCGTAGACTTGGCCTTCGAACGCGGGCTGATCCTGCTCAGTTGCGGTAAGAGCGTCATGCGTATCGCCCCACCGTTGAGTATTTCGAAGACCGAGATGGAAGAAGGGCTGGCGATTTTTGAAGAGGCTGTAACGCTGGCCGAAAAAGATGTAAAGTAAGAAGCATATAAAAAATGGCTGATAAACTCACCCAGCAACTCGCATTTGAGATGCTGGGTGAGTTTTTTACATAAGTCCAACAGACCGATAGCATAAATCTAACGTATCTCGCTCGTGTCGGTGATAAAATATCCTTTTATCCCTACTGCATCTAATGCACCATGCTTCCTGATTTCCGTGTTCGCCAACGCGACTACCTGCTCGAAATAGCACGCGCCCTCACCCAGGAACTCGACCTGGACAAACTTTTGGCGCGTATCCTGCGCATCTCCATCGAAATGCTGGCCGGGCAGGCCGGCATCCTGGCCCTCAAAGAGACAGATGGCTGGCGCGTCGCAGCGGCGCACGGCATTCCCCCGGCATTCCTGAGTTATCTCGAACCTCTGTTGGCCGAAGAAAAAGCCGCCGAACTCAACCTCATCGAACTCAACCGGATGTTGAAGGAATTGACCTATACTGCCAGCATGGGATTGCTAAACGGCGTCGGCATCCCCCTCGCAGCTCACGGACAGATCATTGGCGTCATTTTTATCTTCCGCAGCTACCCGGACCTGTTTTCGGCCAACGACAAATTGCTGCTCCAGTCTTTCGCCGACCAGGCCGCTATCGCCGTCTTCAACGCACAACTCTACACACAGATCAGTTATGAAAAAGGCCGCCTGGACGCTCTGGTCGATTCCGCAGCCGACGGCATTCTCATTCTCAACGCGGACCATACCATCGAACGCTGTAACATCGCTTTCGAAAAACTTTACGGGAATCCACGTGAAGATATCCAATCGAAGGCCCATGCCGAGATTATTCGCTGGGCGCGCCGGCCCGAAGGCTTGACCCTCGAGGAAGCCGAGTCTGGCGGCTGGCCGCTGACCACTAACGCTTACCTTTATGTTGAAGGCGACCTCCAGCGCCCGGAACCGCCTGCACTTCCGGTTGGCATCACCTACGCCCCGCTCCTCGCTGCAGACGGGACACTGCGCAATGTCATTGCCACCGTGCGCGATATCACCAAGTTCCGCAACGCTGAACAAATCAAGAATACCTTTGTTTCCATCGTCAGCCATGAACTCAAAACACCCGTCGCCCTTATCAAAGGCTACGTCAGCACCTTGCGCCGTGAAGACGCCAAATGGGATAAAGCCATCGTCAAAGATAGCCTGGCCGTGATCGAGGAAGAGGCCGACCATTTGGCTGCCATGATCGAGGATTTACTGGACGCTTCGCGGCTGCAGGCCGGAGGTCTGACCACGAACCTGTCCGACATTTCGATCCCCGTTCTGGCCGAACGGCTGTCGGAGCGCTTCCGCACCCAGACCGATCGTCACACCATCGTGGTGGACTTCCCCGCAAAATTCCCCGTTATCTTAGCCGATGAGAACCGCGTCTCCCAGGTCATCTCCAATCTCGTCTCGAATGCCATTAAATATGCCCCCAGAGGCGAAATCCGAATTAGTGGACAAGTCCGGCCTGAACAGGTGATCATCACCGTAGGCGACCAGGGACCCGGAATTGACACAGCCGACATCCCCTATATCTTCGACCGCTTTTACCGCTCAGATCAAGCCGTTCGCAAAACGAAAGGCGCCGGGTTGGGACTTTACCTAGCCAAAGCTGTCGTCGAAGCCCATGGTGGACGCATGTGGGTGGACCCGCAACCCGGTTCAGGTGCCCGCATCTGTTTTTCCCTGCCACGTTCGCGCGAAATGGGGTAAGATAGGCCGTTCGCCGGTAATAACCAATCCAATTTTATATAGAGAGTATCCATGCCTCCTCAAAAGACCCAGATCTCCTGCCCGCGCTGCCGCAAGCCGGTCGTCGTTCAGATCGAGCAACTCTTTGACGTTACTTCCGATCCCGGCGCGAAACAACGTCTCCTGTGCAGCTTTTCTAATTTTGCCGTCTGCCAGTCCTGCGGTTACAATGGCCCGCTGGCCACCCCCATCGTCTACCACGACAACGAAAAAGAACTCCTGCTTACATATTTTCCGGGAGAACTGGGGATGCCCGTCAACGAACAGGAAAAACTCATCGGTCCGCTCATCACCCAGGTCACAAACCGCCTGCTGCCCGAAAAGCGCAAAGCCTACCTCTTGCGCCCGCAAAGTTTCCTGACTTATCAGAGTCTCATCGAGCGAGTCCTCAGCGCGGACGGCATCACGCCGGAGATGATCCAAGCGCAACAGAAACGCGTTTCACTGGTGGAACACCTGCTCAGCGCGACCACTGCGGAGGTCCGTTCGGAAATCATCAAGCAGAATGCAGCGCTCTTCGATGCCGAATTTTTTGCCATTTTCAGCCGCCTGATGGAAAGCGCGCGCTCCTCCGCCCAAGAACAGGTCGCCGGCACGATGGACGAGATCCAGAAACAGCTCCTGGCTGAGACCGAGTACGGGCGCAAGGTTGCTTCTCAAACGAACGAAATCCAGGAAGCCGTAAAAACATTGCAAGCCGCCGGGAAGGGACTCGACCGCGAGAAACTACTCAACATCCTGATCGAGGCCCCCAGCGATGACCGTTTGAACGCCCTGGTCGGCTTCACCCGTCCGGGGTTGGATTATCTGTTCTTCCAAAGCCTCACCGAGCGCATCGAAAAAGGTTCCGGCGAGGAACGCAAGAAGCTGGAGACTCTGCGCGAAAAATTACTTGAGATCACTCGCAAGATTGACCAGCGTGCGGAGGAAGAATACAAACGCGCCGAGGCATTGCTCAACAATCTGTTGTCCGCCGAAAACATCCAGCAGGCTGCTACCGAACATTTGAATGAAATAAATGATATTTTTGTCCAGGTGCTCAATCGCGCCCTCCAGGATGCCAACAAAAAGAATGACATCGTCTTGATGCCAAAACTCCAGCAGATTGTGACCGTGCTGCAACAAGCCAGCGCACCGCCCCCCGAACTGGCCATGCTGGAAGAAATGCTCGACGCCCCGGATGAAACCGCACTAAACAAAATGATCGAACAACACGCTGCGGAAATCACCCCCGATTTCAGTTCCATCGTCGCTAGTGTTATCTCTCGCACCGAGGAACAGACCGGAGGAAAAACGTCCGGCGAGGAGGCTCAGATGCTGGAAAGGCTCCAGGTCATCTACCGGGCAATCCTGAAGTTCACCATGAAGAAAAACTTGGGGTAAAAGCAAGAACTTCCGCAGAGGTGAACTTGCGGAAGTTCTTCTTATTATTCAACAGCTGGCGGATTATCCAGCCGGATGCCGTGACCGCGTACCGTCACGATGTAGGTGTGCACAGGGTCAATCGCCGCAATCCGGTCGCGCAGACGGCGCAGGAGCGCGTCCAGCGCCTGGTCTGAAACACCAACTGCTTCCTCTTCGCCCCACACCGCACTGACCAGTTGATGCCGGTCCACCACCTGTCCCTGATGGTCAGAGAGCACCCGCAGCACGTGGAACTGCAAGGCTGAAAGCGGCGGTTCAATCACCTGGTTGTCCACCCACACTCTCCGGGAGCGCAGATCCAATCGCAGGCGCCCGGAAGCATCTTCGAAGTCCGACAACGGGACGGTCGCATCGGAAGTCAGGTAGAGAAACTGCTGGGCCAGCGCAATCTGCACCGTGTCCCCATCCTGCAAAGTTACCTGTCCCACCACTGGGGTCCCATTTCGATGTACGCCGTTTTTGCTGCCCAAATCTTCGAGAACAATCCCTTCGAGCGTTGGCGTCAGGCGGGCATGTAAATGCGAAACCTGCCTATCCGGAATGACCACTTCACAGGTCAACTCACGCCCGATAGTGAGTATCTTATTAAGAACCCAACGCTCGCCTTTCAGCGGGCCGGTTTGTCCAATCAATAATGGGGCTTCTTCCAAGTTCCTGTCCATACGCAATCACTCCTGGAGAAGTAGATTATACAACAGGACACCAAAAGACGCTTATAATATAACAAATTGCAAACGGAAGCGCAACGCTTGTCAAACGACGCCGAAACTCCTGCCAGCGTTGCGCCGCCTAATTTCTTGTTCGCTGCGAATCGGACCGATATGCCTGTCGCGCTAAAAACCGGAGAGGTGCTGCGCGGCCGTTATCGCATTCGCGAGCGCATTGGTCAGGGAGGCATGGGTAATATCTACCTGGCCGACGACCTGCGTCTGGAAGGACGCCGTTGTGCGCTCAAAGAAGTCGAACACGACCGTACTGTACCTGCCAAACTGCTCAAGGAGGCTCGTCAGCAATTCCTGCACGAAGCCACTGTTTTGGCGCGCCTGGACCATCCCAACTTGCCCAAAGTCTCAGACTTCTTCTCCATCGGCCCGCGCGACTACCTGGTTATGGATTACATCCCCGGCAAAGATTTGCGCCTCCGGATACTGGATGCCAAGCAGAGCAACACCTTCCTGGCTGAAGAAGATGTGCTCGGCTGGGCCAACCAACTTGCCGATGCCCTGACCTATCTTCATAACCAGACCCCGCCGCTCGTCCACAGGGACGTGAAACCATCCAACATGAAGATCACCCCCAACGGCCTGCTCAAGCTCGTGGACTTTGGCCTGGTCAAAGCCCTTCTCCCGGATGAAATGACCATTACCGTCATCCAGGGACGCGGAACCGCCCTCTACACGCCGCTTGAACAATACGGCGGCGACGGTCTTCACACCGACGTCCGCAGCGATATTTACGCCTTCGGCTGCACCCTCTACCATCTGTTGACAAATAACCCGCCAACCGACGCCCGGGACCGCTTTTTACGCCCCACCAGCCTGCCTGCGCCACGCAAACTCAACCCAGCCCTCAGCCCCCGCTCCGAACGCGCCATCCTGTTGGCTATGGAACTGCACCCCAATGATCGCCCAGCGACAGCAGAGGATCTCCGTCAATTTTTGAATGGAACGCGCGAACTACCTCCTCGTCCGCAAGGACAAGTGCGCGCACAGAATTCGCTTCTCCAATTTTATAAAGGGAAACCAGAGCAGGTTTTGCTCTGGGTATCGGCTGGCCTGTTGATAGTCAGTATGGTTGCTTCGTTGATCCCGTAGATAGTCGCCGCCAGGCATAAGCGGATCCAAAACCAACCGCCGCGCCCAGTAAGACAACCCCCATCATCCCCAGCCATCCACGTCTTTGAAGATAAACCGCCGCGCCTGGCAGGCGCACGGCCAGATAAGTATACGCCAGTAACCCGCCAGCGACAATACACAATGCCCAGCGCACCCCCCAGCGCGTAGCGATATACCGCTTGCCAAGCCAGTAAGCAAGAATGCCCAGTCCCCCCAGGATAAGCATCATTCCAAACCAACCGCCCAGGCCCGGATACCCCTGTGCCAAAGGTGAGGAAGGTTCCACATCTGGGGTGACGATGGCTTCCAGTGTAGGCGTTAAACTAATGTTTGGAGTCGGGGCAACGATTGTCACACTGAGGCCTTCGCCAGAAGCATCCAATTGCATGACCTCCGAGGTTAGCGCAGGATCACTTTCTGCGCGGATTTCAATCAGTCCGGGACGGTCAATGCTGAACGACGCTCTTGCCAAGCCCTGAAGCGTGACTGCATTAATCTGCTGGACAACTCCCCCCTCCCCGCTCAACGAAATGTTGAAGCGTACACCCGTCCCATCCGGGACAGGGTGACCGTTATGATCAAGAATGACGCTTGTCCGTACCGATACGGTATCGCCGACACGGAAAGATGGTGTGGGAGTCGCATCGGGTGTAGCCGAGGCCGTTGAAGCAGACACAGGTGACAGATCCATAGAGAGCCCGATGACTTGATTCGGGTCGGGGGTGGTCGCAATGAAAAGGTCATATCCGATCCCTGCTACTGAAACAGGCAACGAACCCGCCGTAGAAAGTTCCCGGAAAAGCAGACGCGCTGCCACTTCCACAAACGGTGCGGATTTGCTGTAAAGACTATAATAGGCTGTCAACTTGGAAATATCGGTGGCATCGAGATAATACGGGGCATTGAAAGCAAACACGACAACCTGTTTATCGCGCAGCAAGTCCTGCCGCTCGGAAAGGAATCGGCGCAGGAGCGTCGTCTGGGACTCGGCGGGTTCGGCATCCAGCATATTGATAATCACCCATTTCGCCTGGCGCAATGAGCCTTCCAAGGGTGAGTCGCCCGCCGCGACATTCAGGATGGCCTCCAAACTTGTAAGAGGGTAGGAAATCAGACGGTTGGCTTGCTCCTGCCCACCAGCCTTGGGACCGTAGAGACGCAGGATCACATTTTGCAGAGCATCTACCGATAACATAGATTCCTCATCACAAGTGCTGCACTGTCTTCCACTTCGAGTGTCGGTCAGAAAAACAATCCGGTCCCCCCCCACAGGAGGCGATTGGAGGACAGTATCCAGGTCCGGCATATTCGGGCTGACCAGGGTGGCAGACTCACGGGCAACTTCAAAGGTCACAGCCTGCGAATGCCCTAAAATTGCCAGTCCCTCTGATGGCGGGATAACCACTACCGGTTCAAAATCGCTGTATGTGCGATATTTGGCAGTCAGGATGCGAACGACCGCATCATCCACGCGCTGGGCAAAGGCCGGGTCTTCACGATATTTTTGATTGAAGAACTCAATCGCTCTGACAACAGTCGTGTAATTATCCGGCGCGTCACTGGAAACAATATTTCCCATGAAGAGCAGGTCGTTCCCGGCCAGGAAAGCATCTCGCGCCACCAGCCGGGCCATAAAGGATTGCCCGCCCGGATCATAGAATCGGCGCACCGTCTGGCTGCCGAGGTCGTCGCTAACCATCAACCCTCCCGCCGCGCGCCAGGTGGCGAAGGCCGGTAGAGACAGGATCTGTGAAAGCGCTTGCGAGTCAAAACTGACCGGGCGCGTGGTCGAGCGGATGTTGCCTTGAAAACCCTGGTAACGGATGTGGGAGACCAGCAGACCATCAGCAGTACTCTCTGGAGTAGCCGCATTTCCCGTAACGGAGAAAAATGGAGCCAATTCAATTTGCTTCAATTGCTCAAGCGACTTGCGGACCGTAGCCGGTTCTTCTCCCGCTGGACGGTCGGCGCTGCCACGGCCGTGGAAGTGGTCAGCGATAACCGTCAACCGCCCATTGCTTCCGGTATGCAAACCAGTAATATAGGCACTCCCCATCGCCCCTACCCAATACTGATCGCCACCGAAAGCGCTCGCACCCAGTCCATTCCCCAGCGTGGATCCGGGTGATTCGAGTACATCCAGCGAAGGGCCAAAATACAGGTTAAACCCAATGCCGGAAAGTTCCTGTCCGGCAACCGCGCCGACTTGTTCAGCCAGTGCCGGATTCCAGGTCGCGCCGAGTGCCATCAAATCTGGCAGAGGCGTCAGACCGTTGAGGATCTGGTCATTGGGATAGCCATCACCATCCTGGGAAACGCCAATAAAGAGGGGGATGTAATTAGCCGGGGCGGAGGTGGGCGTCGGTGCAGGAGTGGGTGTGCCGGTGTCTATGCCAGCGGGCAGGGCTTGCGAGGCCTGCCATTCGGCAGACTGCAATTGGGTAATCAACTGGTAGGCAACTGAAACGGTATCGGGGGCAGCCACAAAATTGTCATTGCCGGCCAGCAACACCACACCCCCGGCATGGTAACTGGCAATCAAGTCATAAATCTGGGAGTTCTGGTCCGCAGTAGAACCAGTGAAGGTCACCAAAAAGAGTTGCCCCACCCGTTCTTCCGGCGTCATCTTCGCAAGCATTTGACGGGCGTTCACGGTCGGGTCACTACTCTGGAACGAACCTGACACGCGCGCAGCGACCGTCGGGCTAAAGGACAACGCCAACGACACCAATAAAAAGATGGATAGAAAACGGCGAAGGATCATTTTGAATCAAACCGGTAACATAGTACTTTTTGGTATGTGTGGAGTGATGCGTATTGCAGTCTGATCAAGCGACTCCGATGGGATTAATTGCCTCTCCCAAGCAGACGGAGCACCAGCGCCGGGTCATCGGTAATGATACCGTCCACGCCCAAACCAATTATACGCTTGACATCCGCTTCGGTAGTGACCGTCCAGGCGTTGACCCGTTTCCCAGCCGCGTGGATACGGTCAACCAGCCCGGCATTCACGTCCGTCATGTACGGATTCAGGGCAGTGTAATCGCCACGCCAACCTAAGGTGCGGCCCCACAAGCCCATCAGACCGGGAAATGTCAAGAGTCCGCGCGGGACCTCGGGCAGGAGCAGGCATGCCTTCTGCAGGTTGTGGGCGAAAAAAGACGAGAAGAGCACCCGGCTTTGCATTCCGTGTTTTTTGACCAGTTCCACCACTTTCGGCACAAGCGCATCGTTCGGAGTGGAATAGTTAGTCAATTCGACATTCATGTAAATACGTTTGCCGATCGTTTCGAAGACCTCATCGAGAGCAGGAATTCTTTCGCCAGGGTACTGCCCGGGAAACTGCACACCGGCTTCCAGTTCCCGTAGCACCGCGAGGGGAAGTTTGGCAGCGTTCCCGGTCCCGTTTGTCGTGCGGTCCACCGTCTGGTCATGGAGGACGATAACCTGACCGTCCGCCGTTAATTTAACGTCGAACTCAACGGCATCCGCACCCTTTTCGGCTGCCTGCTTGAAAGCAGACAAAGTATTTTCCGGGGCATAAGCTTTATCGCCGCGATGAGCAATAACAACAGGGGACGCCAAATCGGTCCACATTTTAGATGTCCACGAAGTAAGCTTGCGAGGCGCGGTCAATCATTTCCGTCGTCATCGCCGGTTCGGCGGAAAGATAGCTGGCGATATCGAGAATCTGGTCACACAGGTCACGCGGATGGGAGGCTCGCATTTTTCGATTTCGCTTGATGTAGTACTCCTGCAATAGATAGGCCAACCCCTCGTCGTTGTATGGAATGCCCTTCAGCTGGGACACACGCTGAAATATTTCGCGATAATCCTCAAAAGAAGGATCCGATATTTCAATCTTATGGCGCAGACGGCGCAGAAAGGCTTCGTCCACCAAGTCGCGCGGCGGCAGGTTGGTGGAGAACACCACCAACACATCGAACGGGATTTCGATCTTGCGGCCGGTGTGCAGGGTCAGGTAATCGACGCGGTTTTCGAGCGGGACGATCCAGCGATTGAGCAAATCGCGCGGTCTCACCTGCTGCCTGCCGAAATCGTCGATAAGTAAAATTCCCCCGTTGGCCTTGACCTGGAACGGAGCCTCATAGAATTTGTTCGTATCATCAAAGACGAGATCGAGACCTTCCAAGGTCAGTTCGCCACCGACCATGATGAACGGGCGGCGGATCTTGACCCAGCGCGGGTCGCGCCGTACGGTTGTGCGCAGGCTGCCGTTTCCAATCGGTTGGGAATCCGAATCGGGCGCCAGTTGGTGGTTCACCGAGTCATAGAGTTTGACAATCTGCCCATCCAGATAAAGTGCATATGGAATGTACATCATCTGGCTCAAAACGAGATTGCCAAACGCTTTTGCCACGCTGGTCTTGCCGTTACCGGGAGGCCCATAGAGAAATATTGACGTGCCGGAGTTCAGCGCTGGGCCAAGCCGCTGGAAAGTAGTCTCGGAAAGGACCAACTGGGAAAGAATCTGGCGCATTGTCCGGCTGTTGATTGCCACACGCCCGCGGCTCTGGTGGCGGATGGATTCGTTATAAACTTCTATCGGGACAGGTGCCGGGCCTGCATACTGGCTGCGCTCCAGGGCCTCTCTGGCGCGGACGATACCCGCACCGGTGATGGCATATTGATAGGAACCTTCCCCCAATCCCATTTGCGAGGATTTGACCTCGATGAGTTTCTCGCGTTTTAGCGTTTCGAGAATCTGATCAACTATCCCCACAAAAGGCAGGGATATCACCTCGGCAGCCTTAAAGCCTGTAAGATAGCCTTGAAAATAAAAAATCTTTAACGCCAAATCCTGCAACCAGAGCAACGACAAGCCAGTATCTTCCAACTTGATCATCGGCGGAGGAACAAATGAAGCGCCCTGGATAACGGATTCAGTTCTTGGCAAAGCAGTCATAGCGGCCTCCCGATTGAGAATACAGATGAATTATAGCACGCTGATTTTCTTACAGGGTTACATTTCGTTTATAATTGGTCCATGACACTTTCGGTAATTATCCCAATTTTTAACGAAATTAAAACCCTCAACACGATCTTGGAACGCGTCCTGGCGACCGAACTCGCCGACGAGATCCTTCTCATAGACGATGGTTCTACGGACGGGACCCGTGAACTGCTCGCAACGTTGGAAGGCCGCCAGGGTATTCGGGTGATTCACCACGCACAGAACCAGGGCAAAGGTGGGGCGGTCCGTACCGGCATCTCCGCTGCAACCGGTGATGTGATACTCATCCAGGATGCGGACCTGGAGTACGATCCGCGCGATTATCATGCGCTGCTCAAACCCATCGAGGAGGGCAAAGCAGATGTAGTCTACGGATCTCGTTTCCTGGGTGGACCACACAGGGTAACCATGTTCTGGCACATGCTCGCCAACAAATTACTCACCCTTACGACCAATCTGCTATATGACACCATCCTGAGCGATATGGAAACCGGTTACAAAGTGTTCCGCCGTGAAGTGTTGGAAAAAATCAAACTTCGCGCTAACCGCTTCGACTTCGAACCGGAATTCACTGCCAAGATTCTCAAACAGAAGCTGCGCATCTACGAAGTGCCAATCTCCTTCAACCCACGTAATTACGCTGAAGGCAAGAAAATCAGGTTGAAAGATGCTTTTGAGGCTGTCTGGGCTTTGCTCAAATACAGATTCGTTGATTGATATGCAAAAGACATCGGTTCCCTTATTAATCTAAGAGAGCCGATTTTTCATTGGCCCTCACTCCAATATCTAAGAAGCAATTTCTCCTGCAGTGATTGGAAAGGCCAGGCGCATCAAGGACCTCTAGCTATTCCTGAACCCCCGCCAATAAGGGCAGTCCAGTCGGCTTGACATCTTTCAGATTAAGTTGCAAATATGACCGTCCATTGAATTCGTTGGATTCGAAGGTATACAACACATCCACCCGTAGCGGCAGTTCGGACCGGAGATGACCGAGACGGAAACCAATCGCGTCGAAAGTGACGCGGCCATCGGTAACCACCAGCTTTAAGTGTTTACTTTCCGCCCCGACCGTACGCGAATTGGTGATACGCACATCCCTGCTGACAAAAACCGCTTCCGGATTGCCATAACCAGTCGGCTGGAGATATTCCAGGTGTTTGAGCAACTCCGGCTTCAGATCCGAAAGCGGGACCTCGGTATCTGCGGTCAATGTTTGGCGCAAATCTCGATCTCTCAGCTGTTCCATCGCCAGAGATTTCAGTCGTGCCTTGAGAGCTTCCAGGTTCTCGTTGCGGACTGTGAATCCCGCTGCGGCGGCATGTCCGCCATGACGGATCAGTAAATCCTTGCACTGATCAAGGGCTTTGGTGATATGGAATTCCGGGATGGAACGACATGAACAGCGCGTGGTCTCGGCAGAAATCTGACCAACCACGGCTGGACGGTAATAGGTCTCGACCAGGCGCGCCGCAGCCAGACCAACAACACCGGCATTGAAATCAGGGTGGACGGCAAAAAACAAATCCGCTGTCGGATCGTCGGCCAGGGCTATCGCCTCGGCTTCCGCTTGAATCTTGCGGGTGATCTCCTGTCGCTGATGGTTTTGAACATTCAGTTGCTGCGCCAGGTCACCGGCAATCTTGACATCCGTGGTGGTCAGTAAATCAAATGCCGCCAGCGCTGATTCCAGCCGCCCGGCCGCGTTTAGGCGCGGTCCAAGTGTGAAACCGATGCTCGTTGCTGTGATGCGGGACAGCGGCAGATCCGACACTGCCGCAAGAGAGAATAATCCCTGTCGCTTTGTCTCGCATAGTTTTTGCAGTCCCTTGCGGACTAGAATCCGGTTCTCGCCCACTAATGGAGCCAGGTCGGCAACCGTTCCCAACGCAACCAGGTCAAGCAGATCATCTGCTTGAAACCCTTCTTCAGGTGTCCCTATAGAATCCAAAAGAGCCTGCACGATCTTATAAGCCACCCCCACTCCAGCCAAATCCTTATCAGGATATAAATCGCCAACCTGTTTGGGATTGATAACGGCAAAAGCCATGGGTAGGTCGCCCTCCGCTGGCTGGTGGTGGTCGGAGATGATCAGGTCAAGACCGATAGCCCGGGCGTGAGAGGTCTCGTCGGGCGAACGGATACCGCAGTCCACGCTGATGACCAGCTTAACGCCGTCTGCCTGAAGAGCAGAGAGCGCCTCTTTGTTCAAACCGTAGCCTTCGTCGAAACGGTTGGGGATGTAGCCGCGTACATTCCCGCCCAAGGCACGCAGAGCCTGCACGAGTAATGCTGTGGCGGTGACCCCATCTACATCGTAATCGCCATAGATGGCAATTGGCTCATTATGATCGAGAGCATAACGCACACGTTCCACAGTAGTCATGATGCCGGTCATCTGGAACGGTGAAGGGTCGAAATTCGCTTCAGCGCGCAGGTAGGCCCGCGCGGTCGCGTCCGTGGCATAACCACGGTTAAACAATACCTGCCGCATGATCGGCGAAAAAGCAGCCAAGGCTTCATTCGCCTGCGGCGTGACAGTAGCAGAAACAAGCCAGCGTTTTCCTAGGTTTAATCCCATTTGAGTAGTGTGTCCCGCCAATTCAGCGACCTGAACAACTCGGTCTAGTTGAATATCTTCTTGACTTGATAGATTCCGGTCACCAGTTTATCCACTTCTTCCTTTACGCTGTAGATGTAAAAGCTGGCACGTGTGGTGGCAGTAATCCCAAACTTCTCATGCAGCGGCTGGGCGCAATGATGACCGGCGCGCACCGCCACACCATAGTGGTCCAGGATTTGGGCCACATCATGGGGATGGACGCCTTCCAATGTAAACGCGGCAACGCCGCCCTTCTTTTCGGCAGCCGGACCCAGAACCCGCACGCCGGGGATTTCTTCCAGACGTTCCAACACGTAAGTGATCATCTCATGCTCGTGCGCTGCCACAGCGTCCATTCCAACCCCGGTCAGGTATCCCACCGCCGCGCCGAATCCAACCGCCTCGGCGATGGCCGGCGTCCCGGCCTCGAACTTATGCGGGATGTCATTCGGTGAAAACGAGCGCAGGTGGACGGTCTTGATCATGTCACCGCCGCCCAGGAATGGGGGCATGGCCTCGAGCAATTTGGCCTTCGCATACAGCGCACCGATGCCGGTCGGACCAAGCATCTTGTGCGCCGAAAAAGCCAGGAAATCCACATTGAGAGTCTGCACGTCCAATGGCAGATGTGGCACAGACTGCGCACCGTCCACGAGAGCCAGTGCCCCAGCTTCGTGCGCCAAGTGGATCATCTCCGCCGCAGGATTAATCGTTCCCAGGACGTTGGACATACCGCTAAACGCGACCAGTTTCGGGGTCCGCGCAAGAAGCGAGCGGTAAACATCCAGGTCAAGCAAACCTTCACCCGTCACCGGGATGAATTCCAGTTTTATGCCGCGTTCCGCTGCCAGTTGCAACCAGGGTACAAGATTGGAGTGGTGTTCCATTTCGGTCAGGATGACCACATCCCCGGATTTCAGGTTGGCACGCGCCCAGGTATATACCACAAGATTGATGGACTCGGTCGCATTGCGAGTGAAGATAATCTCTCTCGACGACGAGGCATGAATGAAATCCGCCACCTGCTGACGGGCCTGTTCGTACATAGCTGTGGCTTCTTCAGCCAAAGTATGTACGCCGCGGTGGATATTGGCGTTGTTGTGGCGATAGAACTCGTCCATCGCCTGGAGTACGGCGAGGGGTTTTTGTGTAGTCGCCGTGGAGTCCAGATAGACGAGTGAAACGCCGGGTCGAACTTCGCGACCCAGGATGGGGAAATCCTTGCGAATGGAGTTGGTGTCGAGAGACATATTTGTCAACGATGTTAATATTCAAGAATTTCTTTGCTGCCGAGTTTTTTCTGCGTACCGGACGGGCGGATATGCTCCGATGTAATCGGATACCATAGTATCTTGTCCGGAACCATCCAGCCGTCGGTCAGGTACACGTTAGAGCGGAATTGAACTGCGACCATTTTATTATCCACCTGAACGACTATGCCTTTCAGCCAGCCGCGCACGCGCTCGCTGCTCTTTTCGTGGTCGCAAAATACTTCCACAGTATCGCCTACTTCGAAACTGTGTTCTAAGCCGGGTGAACGCATAAATGCGAATTGTGCCATCGGTCCTCCCCGAGAACCTTTCTTTTGTTTCTTATTGTAGCTATGAGTACGATCGTTGGCAAGCACCTTGGCGGTCATTGGGTGGCCGTCTTTTCATGGATCGCCTGCTGGAAGCGGGCGCGTACACCTTCAAAGGGAATGCGTTGCATAATGGGGTCGAAGAATCCTTCCACGAGGAGCCGTTCGGCTTCCTTTTCAGGAATGCCGCGCGACTTAAGATAGAATAGGGGTTCCTGTTCAAGTTTGCCGACCGTCGCTCCGTGGGTACAGCGAACATCGTCGGCAAGAATTTCCAGGCCCGGGATGGAGTCAGCCCGCGCGTTCGAGCTGAGTACGAGATTGCGGTTGGCCTGGTAGCCATCCGCCTTTGCAGCACCAACGGCGACGTAAATCATGCCTTGCCAGACGGAGCGACTATGCCCTTTCAGAGCACCTTTGAAAAGCAGATCGCTGGTGGTGTGCGGAGCCAGGTGGTTCTGCTGGGTATCATGGTCGAGGTGCTGGAACCCGTCAGTGAAATAAAAACCGGACATGCGGCCGGTCGCGCCTTCCCCGACCAGGTTCAACTCTGAGAAGTTTTTCGTCAGGCGCGAGCCGATTGCTCCAAAAATCCAGTCAAGAGTGCCGTCGTGACCCACGCTGACGCGTTCGTGGGAAAAATTCCAGACGTGCCGTCCCCACGACTGTAATTCGACAAATTGCATTGAAGCGTTATCACTGACCTTTATCTCAACGATTCCGGCATGGAGCGTCGACCCGTTTTCGTTCGGTGAGGCTGCCTCGTGAACATAGGTCACCGACGCGCCCTCATCCACCCAAACCAGGATATGCGAAAGATACGCCAAATCCACACCAGGGCCCCAAAGCAGGCTGTTCAGCGGCTGCTCAACGGTGATCCCTTTTGGAATGTAGAGTACCACACCGTTCTGGGCGAGCGCCCCGGCCAGCGCGGCAAATTTACCTTCTTCCGGACTGACGGTCTGCCCGGTCATTCTGGCTACCAGTTCCGGGTTTTCGCGTTCGGCGGTCTGCATGTCAGTAAAGATGATGCCTTTTTTAGTCAGCTCAGGGCTGAGGTAAGGTTTCGCACCGCCGGGCAAAAGGACAACTTGTCCACCAGGTTTGTCAGCAGTCAGCGGCTTGAGTAAGTCTGCCGGAACAGGTGCGAGCTCCCGGAACGCTCCTTCAGTGGGCAGGTGGACCTTATCGGCAGGTAATTCACGCAGGTCTGTCCGCCGCCAGGCTTCCTCGGTCATGGTCGGCAGGGACAAGCGGTTGAATATCTGCCAGGCTTTCTGCCGATAATCAGCCAGAATGCCTGAGGTTGGAACCATCCCGGCAGTGAAGACAAAGGTTTTTGCCGGGGCTCCGATACGGCGGGTGCGAGCGACAATGACTTTCGGTTTCTCTTCCATGTCAACCCACCGAACCTTCCATTTGAATCTGAATCAGCCGGTTCATCTCGACGGCATATTCCATCGGCAATTCTTTCACCAGCGGCTCGATAAAGCCGGAGACAACCATCGTAGTGGCTTCTTCCTGGCTCATGCCGCGGCTCATCAAGTAGAACAACTGCTCCTCGCCCACTTTTGAGACGGAGGCCTCGTGCCCGATGTTGACATCACTCTCGTCAATTTCGATGTACGGATAGGTGTCCGAACGAGACTGCGGGTCAAGGATGAGCGCATCGCAAGTGGCGTTGGACCGGACACCGGTCGCACCCTTATACACCTTGAGAAGGCCGCGGTACGAGGAACGCCCGCCGCCTTTCGAGATGGACTTGGAAATAATTTTGCTGGTAGTATTCGGGGCAAAATGCACCATCTTCGATCCGGCATCCTGATGTTGACCAGGACCGGCAAATGCCATCGAAAGCATTTCGCCATGTGCGCCCGGTTCCATCAAATAACAGGATGGATATTTCATCGTGACCTTGGATCCGAGGTTGGCATCCACCCACTCGTGGGTGGCGTTTGCATATACCTTGGCCCGTTGAGTCACCAGGTTGTAGACGTTGGTGGACCAATTCTGGATCGTGCTGTAGCGCGAGCGCGCGCCTTTCTTCACGATAATTTCGATAACACCAGAATGGAATGAGTCAGTGGTGTATTGGGGAGCCGTGCAGCCCTCCACGTAATGTACCTGTGCGCCTTCATCTACGATGATGAGCGAGCGCTCGAACTGGCCGACGTTGGCTGTGTTCAGGCGGAAGTAGGCCTGCAGGGGCAGGTCCACCTTGACGCCTTTCGGCACGTAAACAAACGATCCACCCGACCAGACAGCCGAGTTGAGCGCGGCGAACTTGTTGTCTTCAATCGGGATGACCGTGCCGAAGTATTCGCGGAACAGTTCCGGGTGCTGGCGCAAACCGTCTTCGATGGAAAGGAAAATAACGCCCTGTTTTTCAAGGTGCTCGAGGATGGAGTGATATACCATCTCGGATTCATATTGTGCACCCACCCCCGCCAGGAACTTACGCTCGGCTTCAGGGATTCCCAACTTGTCAAAGGTGTTCTTGATGGTATCCGGAACATCATCCCAGGAGTCTTTGGAGCCTTCGGTCGGTTTGACGTAATAGAAGATATTACCCAGGTCAAGGCCGGAAATGTCCGCGCCCCAGGTGGGCATGGGCCGCGCCAGGAAATGTGCGAACCCCTTCAAGCGGAAGTCGAGCATCCACTGCGGCTCGCCCTTCATGCGCGAGATATTTTCCACCACCTCCCTGCTCAAGCCTCTCTGCGACTTGAAAACGTAATTCTCCGCATCGTGGAACCCGTATTTATATTGTCCAATCCCTTCCAACATCTTGGATTCTTCACTCATAGTGTTTCACCACAAATAAACACCGATAAATCAGGCCGGGGTCTCTTCGTACTTTTCGCGCACCCAATCGTAACCGCGTTCTTCCAGTTGCAACGCCAAGTCCGGGCCGCCGGATTCGACGATCTTCCCGCCCAGCATGATATGGACGAACTGCGGCTTGATGTAGTTAAGCAGCCTTTGATAATGCGTGATGATTAGCACGCCGAGTTCCGGTCCGGAGAGTGCGTTGACGCTCTCTGCAACGATGCGCAGCGCATCAATGTCCAGACCTGAATCAGTCTCATCCAAAATCGCGATTTCCGGCTTGAGGGTTGCCATCTGCAAAATCTCAGCGCGCTTCTTCTCGCCACCGGAGAAACCGTCGTTCAGGTAACGCCCGGCGAAAGCTGAGTCCATCTTGAGCAGTTCCATCTTCTCTTTGAGCATTTTGCGGAACTCCAGGATGGGCATACCCTTATCTTCGTGATTGACCACGCGGCGGCGGGAATTGACCGCCGAACGCAGGAAATTCGCCACCGTCACGCCCGGGATGGCGACCGGGTACTGGAAAGCCAGGAACAACCCCAGGCGGGAACGTTCGTCAACGGCAAGTTCAAGGAGATTCTTACCCTTAAACCAGATTTCCCCACCCGTCACCGTGTAGGATGGGTGTCCCATCAGCGTGTACGCCAGCGTGGACTTGCCCGTCCCATTGGGCCCCATGATAGCATGGATTTCGCCCTGCTTTAATGTCAGGTCAACACCATTGAGGATTTCCTTTTGCTCGATGCTGACGTGAAGGTTTTTGATAACTAATTCTGACATGAAAGACTCCTGATACGATCCTTTACAATGACTTCGGGATTATAGCACTCCGAAATGGATATGTCAATATTTATATTAATTATCTAGTATATTGACAAGACGAAACAGGACTGTTATACTTTTATTCAGCCAAACGAGGTAATGATGAATAGCACACGCGATCGAATCTTACAAACCCTCCTGCGCCAGCCGCGCACAACCATCAACGCTCTAGCCGAGGCGGTTGGGATTAACCCTATCTCGGTGCGCCACCATCTGACTAATTTACAGGTCGAGGGTCTGGTTAGTAACGAAGAAGAACGTCATGGGGTCGGGCGGCCGCGTCTGGTCTATTTCCTCACCGAGGCCGGCACCGAGCGCTTCCCCACTCGTTACCTGCGCCTCACCTCGCGCCTGCTTGACCAGTTGAAATCTACCATGCCGGAGCCGATGGTCGGCAAGCTGTTCTCGCAAATGGCAAGCGATATGGCCAAAGATTACACCGACCAGATGAAGGGACTGAGCATGGAAGAACGGCTCGACCTGACCAAAATCCTGCTGGCTGAAGAAGGCTTTACTGTGGAGTGGGAAAAAGCCGGCAACCAATATCAAATTCACGAGATTACCTGCCCTTATTTGCGCATTGGCCAGAGTCACCCCGAAGTATGTACCGTTGATCAGACACTCATCTCCAAGATGCTGGCCGTCCCAGCAGAGAAAGTCCAGTGCATCCTGAGCGGCGACGCACATTGCACCTATGTCGTCCAGGCGGAGGCGATGACAAAATGAGCGAAGAAGCTCCTGTCAATCCCATCCATTGGGACATCCACGATACACACCCGGAACTCGTGCCTGTGCTGCGCAACAAACTTGCCGAAGTGATGGACCCGGAGATTATGCTAAATGTTCTTCAGTTGGGACTTGTCCGCAAAGTGAGTATCGAGAACGGCGAAGCAAAACTGTACGTGCTGTTGACCACACCCTTCTGTCCGTATGGCCCGGCCATGCTGGAAATGATCAAACAAAAAGCCCAGGAGGGAATGGGGATGTCCGTTGCCATAGAACTGGGCTTTGAGCCGTGGGATTTTTCCCTGATGGAAGATCCCGGTGCGCTTGACTGGGGAATGTACACATGATTCCAAAACTGCGGACGAAACGTCCGTAAGTTTTATTCAATCGCAGTCTGGTCTGTTAGCCAAAGCTGGGACATCGCTGGAACAATAATAAATATTTGTGCTATAATTATTTTGTATGGCTGAATACATAAAAGAAATGTCACCTGAAGAAGAAGCAGTTTACCGAGCCACCCTTCGCAAACAACGCTGGATCATGGCAGGCATCATTATTGCGGTGATTCTTGTTCTGGCGGTAATTGTTGTGGCAATCATTGCACTGACGAAGTATCCTGATGTGGCGACAAACGTCCGCGACATTTTCATCATCTTCATGGCATTTGAGTCGCTGATCATCGGAGCAGCCCTCGTGGTGCTCGTTATCCAAATTGCCAGTCTGATTAATTTGCTGCAAAACGAAGTCAAGCCCATCCTGCAATCCACCAGCGAAACTGTTAACACGTTGCGCGGCACAACCGAGTTCTTGAGCGAGAATCTGGTTGAACCGGTGATCAAACTCAATTCTTATTTGGCCGGACTACGGAAATTTTTCGACATATTCGGCAGTAAAAAATAAGTTCATCCAAAAACCACCTTATCAAAAAGGAGATATAAAATGTCTGATCATGATGATTTTGGAGCGTTCCTGATTGGTTTCGTTGTCGGCGGTGTAGCGGGTGCCGTTGCTGCCCTGCTCCTTGCCCCTCAATCCGGCGAAGAAACACGCGCGCTCATCAAAGATAAAAGTATCGAATTGCGCGACAAGGCCACCGAACAGGCCGAAATGGTTGCATCTAGAGCGAACGAATTCGCTGACGAGGCCAGGACCCGCGGTAAGGAAGCCATCGAGAACGTCAAGAAGACTGTCGCTCGCAAGCGCCCAGCCGCCTCAACTGGCGAGTAATACATCACGATTTGTTACAAGGGTTTGAACTTGAATGGTCAAACCCTTATTTTGTTTGTACAATAGAGGCTGATTTTCTATGAAGTAGAAAATCGGTCTCTAATTTTATTGACAGAATGTTCCTCTTTTGTTAAACTCATAGCCATTAAGGAAATCTTTAATGGCTATGTTTCCTATCCAGCCCCTGCGATCATTCGAACAACTCAAACTGCTGGCGGACCCGCGCCGGCTTGCCATTTTACGGCAGTTGATGTCGGGCCCCGCCTCGCTGACTGTGCTGGGAAAAGCTCTCGGCGAGCACCCGGCTTGGGTGCGGCACCATCTCAAAAAGTTGGAAGCCGCCGGTTTGGTCGAACTGGTTGAGACGCGCATCCAATCCGGCGTGGTGGAAAAGTTCTACCGCGCCCGCGCCAGCGGTTATCTGGTACAGGAACTTATCCTGCCGGAAAACCCGGCTCGACCGGTGATCGTATTCTCGGGCAGTCATGACCTGGCGGTGGAACTACTTGCCAACGAACTCTCCGACCACCTCGACGTACTCACCCTCCCCGTCGGCTCATTGGACGGGCTGGTCACCTTGCGTCAGAACCTGTGCAATCTATCCGGCACACATCTGCTCGACCCAAGCGGTGAGTATAACCTGCCCTTTATCCGTCATTTTTTCCCTGACCGGGCGATGCAAGTCGTCATCCTGGCCCACCGTGAACAGGGCCTGATGACATTGGCCGGCAACCCCAAATCAATCCTTTCGCTGGTCGACCTAGCTCGTCCAGATGTTACCTTTATCAACCGCAACCCCGGTTCCGGGACACGCCTCTGGCTCGACCGCCAGTTACAGGCACAGGGCATACCCACCGAAAGTATCCATGGTTACGGGAATACCATCATCACTCACACAGAGTGTGCGCACTTGGTCCAAACCGGCAATGCTGATGTAGCCCTCGGTTTGCGGGCTGCTGCCCGTCAGTTTGGGTTGGACTTCCTCCCCCTTTTCCACGAACGTTACGATATTGTTTTTTCGCAAGAACAGAGCACGCTACTCTCTCCGCTCCTTGATACATTACAGACCAGTGCTTTCCGCAGGGGCATCGAAAGTCTGACCGGCTATGAAACGATGCACACCGGCGAGCAAATCCCTCTATAGGAGAAATGTAAGATGAGATGCATTCTAATGTACGTCTTTACTTTATTCCTCTTTTCAGCCCTTATGCTTTCGGCCTGTGGGCCAGCGGTGACAACAACACCGGCAACGACACCTGTCGTAACGGAAATGTCAGCCCCCACGCAAACAAACATCCCAACGCCTACCGTTCCCGCCAACCCGAACCTCATCCTGGCAACCACTACCAGCACGCAGGATTCTGGTCTGCTGGATGGGTTGGTCCCTGCTTTCTAAAAACTGACCGGGTTTACTGTCCAGATAGTGGCGGTGGGCTCCGGCCAGGCGCTCAAAATGGGCGAACAAGGCAATGCGGATGTGCTGCTCGTCCACTCCCCAGCCTCAGAAATAACCTTCATGGACAAAGGCTTCGGTTCTGACCGCCACCTGGTAATGCACAATGACTTCATCCTCGTGGGCCCGGCGACTGACCCAGCAGGCGTCAAGACCGCGGCATCGGCAGTGGAAGCCTTTCAGAAAATTGCCGCGTCCGGCGCGCAGTTCATCTCGCGCGGCGACCAGTCCGGCACGAACACAAAGGAATTGGCGCTATGGAAATCGGCAAATATCACTCTGGCTGGCCAGGCCTGGTATGTTGAAACGGGACAGGGCATGGGTGCCACACTGACCATCGCTTCCGAGAAGGGCGCTTACACACTGACCGACCGCGCCACCTTCCTGGCAAACCAGGCTAACTATCAACTGGCGCTCTTGTACGAGGGCGACAATGCCCTGATGAACATCTACCACGTCATCGTGGTCAACCACGACAAATGGCCGTCCACCAACGTGGACGGGGCAATTGTCTTCGCCAATTACATCACTTCACCAGCCGGACAGGCCATCATCATGACCTTCGGCGTGGACAAGTACGGGCAACAGCTCTTCTACCCAGACGCAGGCAAGACCGACGCCGAACTTGGTTTGCCATAAATCAACTATCTGCTAAAATGTGCCGCACATATTCGTGCGCGGCACATCATTTCTTTGGAGTAGTATTCCATGCTTTTTAATAACCCGGATGTCTTGGAAATCACCCTGCTCTCCATCAAAGTCTCCGGGCTGGCGACGCTCATCAGCCTGTTGATCGGGCTGCCGTTCGGCACGTTGCTGGGGTTGAGAAAATTTCCGGGGCGCTCCCTCTTGCTAACGCTGGTCAACACCGGTATGGCTCTGCCACCGGTGGTGGTCGGCCTGGCAGTTGCAATGACTCTCTGGCGCTCCGGTCCGCTTGGGGGATTGCATTTGATTTACACGCCAACCGCCATCATCATCGCACAAGTCATCATTGCCGCGCCGGTCGTGACCGGTCTTACCGCCGCCGCCTTGCAAGCCCTCGACCCGCGCCTGCGCTTGCAACTTCTGGGGCTGGGCGCATCCCGCTTGCAAATGGTTCTAAGCATCTGGCGCGAGGCACGCCTGCCGCTCCTGGCCGCATTGATGGCCGGGTTCGGCAGCGTGATCTCCGAGGTGGGTGCTTCGATGATGGTCGGTGGTAACATCCGCCACCAGACGCGCGTACTGACGACTGCCATCGTACTCGAAACCAATAAAGGCGAATTCGCCAGCGCCATCGCCCTGGGTATTCTGTTGCTGCTCATCACCTTCCTGATCAACTTCGCCCTGACCTGGATCCAACAGCGGGGATCCAAACGATGAGCACGCTGGTGGAAATCCGCGATCTACTCGTCCACCGCGCTGGACGTCCGGTGCTGGAGATTGTTCACCTGAACATCGAGAGAGGACGGGTGCTTGCGCTGGTGGGACCGAACGGGGCGGGAAAAAGCACTTTGTTGCTGGTGCTGGCGCGCCTGATAAAACCGGAGCGAGGAGATATCCTGCTAAACGGCAAACCGGTGACTGGTCTGCGCGACCGGGAGTATCGATGCCGCATTGGTCTGGTCATGCAGGACCCACTCCTGCTGGATATGTCCGTTTACGAAAACATCGCCATTGGTCTACGTTTCCGTCATGTCCCCGGACCCGAATCCGTTCGGCGCGTGGAAGCTTGGGCCGAATGTCTGGGTATTCAACACCTGAAGACTCGCAAAGCCGCCACGCTCTCCGGTGGCGAGGCCCAGCGCGTGGCTCTGGCACGTGCTTTCGTACTGCAACCGGAGCTACTCCTGCTCGACGAGCCGTTCGGCGCGTTGGATAAAAAGACACGCACCGAACTCCTGCGGGATCTTAAAGCGCTCCTGCCGACGACTGGCGCGACCACCTTGTTCAGCACACACGATGACCGCGAGGTAAATGCTTTGGCAGATAGCAAAATAGAGCTGGCCGACGGGAAAATCCAATACGAGAGTAGTGTATGATTAGGCCATGCGCCTGATCCTAGCCCTCCTGCGCCCCATCTATTTTCTCCTCTACCATCAATTCGCCTGGACCTACGACTTCGTCGCAGCGGTTATCTCACTGGGCCGCTGGCAGGACTGGGTACAGACTGCACTTCCATTCCTGAATGGGCGCGTGCTCGAACTCGGTTTCGGTCCCGGACACCTGCAACGATCCCTGAACGAAAAAAAACTCCCGGCATTCGGGCTGGACGAATCTCGCCAGATGGCGCAACAGGCAAGCCACCGCCTTAGAAAATCAGGAGCCATCTCTCGTCTATCTCGTGGCTACGCGCATAATATTCCTTTTGTGGGTGGGGTCTTCGACGCAGTCGTGGCCACCTTCCCTGCCGAGTACATTTTCAATCCACAAACGCTAATCGAAATAAAGCGCGTGCTTGTGCCAGCCGGAAAGTTGATCATCCTGCCAATGGCTTGGATCACAGGGACGCGTCCGCTGGAACGGCTGGCGGCATGGCTGTTCCGTCTCAGCAGCGAAGCACCGGGCAAGCCGGGACCGGTCTCGGCAGCAATAAGAGACCGGTTCGTGGGCGCCGGGTTCGAGGTCCGGAGCGAGATCGTGGAAAAGAATGGCAGCCAGGTGCTGGTCCTTGTGGCGGAAAAGAGACCGGGTACCTAATTTGGAGTAAAATGAGGGCATGGAAATCCAGATTGCCGTCGCAAAAACAAACAAGTACGCCGTCACCGAGAGCGGTGATACGCTCGAAGTGGTGGAACGGCCCAACGGTGGCCTTTCGGTGGTGCTGGCCGACGGACAGACTTCGGGACGCGGCGCCAAAGCCGTCTCGATGATGGTCGTCCGCAAGGTCATCAGCCTGCTGGCCGAAGGCGTGCGCGACGGAGCCGCGGCGCGCGCAGCTTCGGATTTGCTCTACACGGACAAGCAAGGCAAAGTAACTTCTACTCTCAATATCGTCTCGGTGGATTTGCATACCGGGACAGTCGTCATCACCCGCAACAACCCGGCACCCTTTTTCATCGCCCGCGGCGAGGAAATTGACTGTATTGGTTCAGAATCTAACTCAATCGGGACCGCGCGCAACGCCCGGCCGGTCATCACCGAAATTCCAGTAGAGCCGGGATTGGTGATCGTCATCTACACCGACGGTCTGGTCCATGCCGGAGAACGAGTCGGACGGCCGATGGACGTTTGCACATCGCTCAAAGCAATGCTCGAAGAACAGGACCCCTCCCCGCAGGCCATTGCCGACGCGCTCCTGGCCGAGGCAGTAAATCTGGATGAAGGTCGTCCCGCGGATGACATCAGCGTGGTTGTACTCAAAGTATTGAAACGGCTCGGAGACGAAGTACGCCGAATGACGGTCCGGCTGCCGATGTGACCAACCCCATTTCAATCAAAAGCAAACAAACTCAGCCTGACGCGGCAGGCATTTTCCCCGGCTCCCAACTGGCCGGGAAGACGGTTAGCTTTGAGGAAGACAATTATCACCGAATATCATCCTGGTGCGCCAAGACAACCAGTCCGAAATGCATCCGGCCAACTGTGCGTTGCTCGGTGCAGGGAATTTACTGGCAGTGTTGGGCGGACCAGAGACACTGAACCATTTATTGCATGACAACGCTTTATCCCACCGCTAAGGAGCCTCCAGGTAAGCTCCAACCCTTGGTCGGCATCGTCGGTCCATGCGGCGCGGGTAAAACGACGCTGGCTGAAGGTCTGCAACGGAACGGTTATCGGGCCCACGCCATTGTACAGGAGCATTCTTTCGTCAAAGATATGTGGCAGCGCCTGACCATGCCCGATGTTCTGATTTTTTTACAGGCCTCCTGCTCGGTGGGTGGCGAGCGACGCCAGATGAAGTGGACCGAGTCCGAATGGGAGGAACAACAAAGACGGCTCGCACATGCCAAAGAACATGCCGATTTCTACCTGAATACCGATTCACTCGGCATTGTTGAAGTCTTGGATCTTGTCTTGGAGTTTCTCCAAAATCGAGGCATCCATTAAACTAGCCTTTAGGAATTCCCGTTTTTACCCCATCACAACGCCACTGTATTCCCATACTCGGGGTTTGGGGTGTTGGTAGCGGTAAAGCCGCCCTCCACCACCCAAAGCTTTTTTTTTCCCAGCCCTGGGGCTGGTCAGGAAGGGGGGATTACCAGGCTTTCAGACTTTATGAAAAGCCCTGATCACATCTCTTAGTGCCCTACCCATGCCTTCTCAATCGGAGTATAATCAGCCCCGCCGCCAGCCAAAGGCTGGCATTTTCGTGAATGGAGAAGCCTTTTATGAATCGTCGCCAATACAACTGGCTCATTCTCATCATCCCATTGATTGCACTGGCAATCTGGGTTGACGTGAGCAAGCAAATCACCATCCCCGATCCTTTCAACCCGCAAACTCCTCTCATAGACCGCAATGTGGATATCCGTCTCGGGCTTGACCTGCGCGGCGGTCTCCAGGTTCTTCTGGAAGCCGATTTACCTGCCGATACCACGATCAGTTCGGACGATTTGAATGTCACCCGGCAGATTCTGGAAAGTCGTGCCAACGCCCTGGGTGTAAGCGAAGTGGTCATGCAGGTGGCTCCTCCTCGCCGCATCGTGGCCGAGTTCCCTGGTTTACAAGACCCGGAACAGGTTATTGCTTCTTTACAGCAGACCGGTTTGCTCGAGTTTGTGGACATAGGCAGCACACCCGTCACGGAAGGAACGATTATCCAGACCGACTTTGGAACCTCCAGTACCTCGACTACGACAACCGAGACCCCGACAAATACCCCCACCACTGATCCATCTGCCACTCCTGCTCCGACCGCCACGCCAACCATTTACCATACTGTTTTGACTGGCGCGGCGCTGAGTGCTGTCAGTGTACAGGCCGCATCTCTCGGCGGTTTCGACATCGCCACCACTTTTAAATCCGAAGCAGCCACCATCTTCGCCGACTACACCGGCAGTCATGTAAATCAGTATATGGCGATTGTTTTGGATAAGCGCGTGATCTCCTCTCTGATCATTAAATCCAAGATTCCAAACGGACAAGGGGTCATCCAGGGGAAGTTCACCCAGGATAGCGCCAATGCACTCGCCATCCAATTGCGCTACGGTTCATTGCCCGTACCCATCAAAGTGGTCCAAAGCCAGTCGGTCGGTCCGACGTTGGGCGAAGAATCCGTTCGCCGAAGTGTGATTGCTGGCATCATAGGCCTTTTAGTGGTTGTCATTTTTATGGGCCTCTACTACCGCTTGCCGGGTTTAATTGCTGATGTGGCGCTGGTTACCTTCGCGTTGATCTGCTTGATGCTCTACAAACTCATTCCGGTCGTTTTGACTCTATCCGGAATCGCCGGCTTCATTTTAAGCATCGGTATGGCCGTGGACGCCAATATCCTTATTTTCGAGCGCCTGAAGGAAGAACTGCGCGCTGGTCGTACCCTTCACCAAGCCATTGACCTGGGTTGGAAGCGAGCCTGGCCATCCATCCGCGACTCGAACTTCTCCACCCTCATCACCTGCGTCATCCTGTTCTGGTTTGGCAGCGCCTTCGGAGCCAGTGTGGTCAAAGGCTTCGCCCTGACCCTGGCATTGGGTGTAGGCGTCAGCTTGTTCACCGCCATCATCGTCACCCGCACTTTCCTGCACCTTGTGCTGGATACAATCAAATCCACCGAACATCCCCGCTGGTTCGGTATTTAGGAGAACCCGCGATGAATATCATTAAATATCGTTACATCTATTTCGGCATCTCTTTGCTGGTCATTATTCCCGGGATCGTCGCCTTAATTCTTTGGGGACTTCCTCTGGGGATTGACTTCACCGGCGGCAGCCTGCTCGAGGTACAGTTTACCTCGGGCCAACCACCCATCATTGCCGATGTCGCCGCCCTTTATGACGAAATGTCCACATCGCAGATAAATATCTCGAATCCTGTGGTACAGCCCGTCGGGGCCGACTCGCTTTCAATCCGTTCAAAAGAAATGAACGATGCCCTGAAAAGCCAGATCGTTGCGGCGCTGAAAGACCGCTTCGGCGGCGGCCAGGATGTCGTCATTTTGAATTTCACGCAGGTTAGCGCAGTTATCGGCCAGGAAATCGCCATTCGCGCTGCCGGAGCGGTTGCATTGGCAGCCTTCGCCATCCTGCTATACATCACGTATGCCTTTCGTGGCGTTCAACACGCCTTTCGATACGGAACAGCGGCCATCATCGCCATGCTGCATGACGTGCTGGTGGTTGTTGGCATGGAAGCCATCCTCGGCCACTTCCTGGGCTGGCAAGCCGACTCGCTCTTCCTGACAGCCTTGCTCACGGTGATCGGCTTCTCGGTACACGATACCATTGTGGTTTTCGACCGCATCCGTGAAAATTCAAACATCTACCGGCGCGTGGGCTACGAGACCGTGGTCAACCACTCCATCGTACAAACCCTCGACCGCTCGATCAATACCCAATTGACGGTCATGCTCACACTCCTGGCACTGGTACTCTTCGGAGGCAACAGTATCCGCCACTTCGTGATCATCCTGATCATTGGTATTTTCAGCGGCACATACTCATCGATCTTCAACGCGCCTCCAATCCTGACCGTGTGGGAAAACAAAGAGTGGCGCAACTGGTTCCGACGCAAACCAGAAACAGAGATAATCTAAACGCAAAAACTTCCGAGGTTCAGCCCCGGAAGTTTTTTTATTATCCACGCACCTTCTAATTGCAACCTTACGGTTTTTATGGTGTTAGCCACCTCCATGTCAACCACCTCCATTGACAAAATTATTCACTTTGGATATACTCAGAAAGTCGAGTCGTTGGGTGCCCCCCTCACCCAGCGGCTCGGCAATTTTAACGGGGAATAGATATCTGCATTCGTCATCTTTTCCCCCGTCCACGCTTTGCCCAATGGGCGCCAGGACCGTCTCGACCGCCCGCTTGAGTAGGGTTTGATAACGCTTTACATCCACGCAGCGTGGGTCCGGTTGTTCCGGAGCATCCCAGGCGCGCACCCCCGGCCTGCCGCGCGTATACAGGAAGCGCACCCTCTGCCCTGGGCGTACGGCTTTCCCGGCTTCTTCCAATTGCCGCACCGCCCGCGCCACTGGTGACGGGGAAGAATACTCGCCCAATTCCCGGCTCAGTTTCTGCGACACCAATAACTTCTCCACCGGCACACTCCCGGCTCTCAGCGCCTGCATTTCCCTGTGTGCAAAAGCCAGAGCCTGCGGGTAAACTTCCTTCAAGTGCTCCGCATCCTCGGCCTTTGCCAGGATCTCCATGATGGCCATCTGCGTCTCTGCGATGAACGGCGCGGTATCCCTGCGGCGGGCCTCGATGCCGCGCACCTTGATCGATCCATCCTGAAAGACGCCGAAGTAGCGATTCGGCACCGGCACCCGTTCATCCAGGCGCGACGGCAGGAACACCACCCAGCGGTACACCCCATCCAAAGAAATGGGCAGGCCGGTTCGTTCGGTGATATCGGCCAGCAAGGCTTCAAAATCAGCCGGCGTCTTGCAGCCCTCCTTGTGCACCCACAGCCCATCCACGTACATGTGCAGGATCTCATAATCCAGGTCTTCGGCGGCTTCCTTGGCCCGCAGCAGCGCCTCGCGCCCATAAGCGGTCACCGCCTCGTGGGCTTCGATGCGACCGAATCTCGCATTCTTATAGCCCAGATAGCCGAAGCAAGTGACTAACAACCATTTATGTGCACTTGCCAATGCCTGATAGCCTGGCCTCCGACAATCCCATCGGTGGAGGGTCAGAAGGGCCGACTTGAGCGCCAGGCGTTTGTTCAAGAGCGGAGCCAGTGTTATCGGAACGATCCCCGGCTCGCCTGGAGCAGGTTCCAGGTCCGTCCCTGCCCGCGGCACTTCCGGCGAAATATTGAACCTCACCATGATGCCCGGATACATCGAGACGAAGTCGATCCCCCCCACGTCCCAGTGTAGTCCCACCGTGGGTTGGTACACCATCCCGCCCATGTCCGCCCGCAGCAGGTCCATGGCGGTCTTGGGAGTCTCCGCTTGATGCTTGTGCCAGGGGATGAGAATGCCCTTCTTGAGGGCGGTGACAAATTGCATGGACGATATCCCCGTGCCCGGAGATAGCCGGGCAGCATCCTGGACCGGCTGGCAGGTGACACGCGCCATTTCCAGGACACCTTCCATGCCATAGTCACTCCAAAGCATGGCATTGTGCCGGTCGAGGTGCCAGCGGCCACGCAACTGCACCTGACGGCCACGGTAGACGATCTGGCCATATGAGAAGTAGGTGTGCTCTTTTCGTTCGACGACTGACTGGCTTTCATCCCGGTTCAAGGGCAGCATACTCCCGCTCTCTTTACAGAGTTCCATCAGCAGTGGCATCAACCAGGTATCACCCCAGGAGGTCAGAATCAGGTCCTGGTCATAGCGCCTGAGGTCTGCACCCAGGTTGATCAGAAGCGGGACCCTTTTCTCAAGAGGCAAGGAATACCGGACGCGCTCATAAGAGACAATGATCGCCCTGGGTTCTCCATGCGCCGGGTCGCAGTCGGGTTCCAGCGACAGGATGCGAAGAGGAGCCGGTACAGGCTCAAGATCCCAGGGAGAATCCAGAGCAGTCATACTCACAACGGTTTCGTCCCGCACCTCCAGCCGGCAGCGCGCCAGCGGAAAGACACCGAAAGCCGCCGCATAACGCAGCGGCAGGGAAATGTCGGCGTCGTAGTAGGTCAGGTCGGGAAAGGCAGCCACCATACTTCGGAAGATTTCGTCCAGTTTTACAGGTTGCAGGACTTCAGCAGCCAGTACGGCCACCATCCCCTGGAACACATCCTTGCGTTCGAGGCGCGACAGATGCACGGGAACCGCCTGCGCTTTGAGCCACCTCCAGAGTGCCCGCAGGCGCGCGGATGAACCGGCGGCATAAATCGTCGCGGCGAAGTCCTGAACGAAGCGGTGCCGCTTCCCATCCTCTCCGATCAGCCAGAGGGTCAGGTTGGTTTCGTTCGGATAGATGTCGAACAGCCAGCCAGAAATCGTCTCGGTCATTTTTGTCTGGAGAGGATGTCTTCCACCCGCTCTTTCAATCGCAGCACTTCCTTGTGCTCTTCCAGCAGCATCGCCAGCAGGAATACCTCAAAGGGCAGGGCATGGGAGGCGTATTGCGCAGCAGCCAGGTGTTGCCGGGCAGACACGAACAGGTCATCCAGGGCCAGTTGGTCCGTCCTCCGCAGTGCGCGCCGGAAGCGGGCAAAGGCTGCCTCTTCTTGCATGAATACCTGCGTCGCGGAAGGTAGGGTACGTCCCATTAGAACAACCTCATCGGTTCAGGAGCCGCTGCTACCGGTTGGACAAAGAAGGTGTCCACCGCGGAGGCCTGGAGCAGGCCCAAAAGTTCTACAGCCGCTTGGCTTGGGACAGCCGGTGGGTGTATGCTTACTACTCCTCCCGCTGCTTGTTCCAATCGCTCCAGGTGAGAAATGCAAGCCCGCAGCAGCCGTTTGCGTTCCCAAATTTGGACAGACTCATCGTAGAACGTGCTGAGCAAATCCAGTACTACAAAAGGGAATTGGATTGCCTGCGTGCTTTCCAAAAGCGAGAACACCTGGTAGCAGGTAAACGCTCGCGAAACTGTGATGCGGTTCAAGATATCTGATCGTCCGCGCGCCGCGCGTGCCACCGTGTAAGCGTTGAAGCGGTTGCCGCCATCCAGGACACGCACAGGCCCCACTTCTGCCAGCCGCGCCGTCAGCGCCAGCAGGGTCGGGCAGATCGCCCGCGGACCCACCACCAGCAGCCAGCTTCCGGTTCTCAGTTCGATGTTTGTTTCCATGCTTGTTTTCATACCAACAGGGTATCCTGCCCGCTTAATAAAAACAATCCCCTGCCAGGGGAGGAACAGGGGGTTAATTGACTTAGCCTGTCAGGGGAACCACCGCTGGGGGTGGGCTGGACTCGCGCGCCCGCATCTACTAGCCGAGGCGGCATTCGCGTAGCACCCCCTCGGGGCAAGACGCCATCGGTTGCTTCGATGACATGAGTTGTCGAAGAAGGCGCCAGTTCAAGCAGGCCCAGCGGTACCTCCCCCAGCGACTGCCGGTCCGCCTCCAACGGCTTCCTGATTAACCAAAAAGCCCCCAGATATGAGGGCTATGGGGCGGCTTACCGCCATGGTTCAGGCTGGGGGCAGAGGATTTGAACCCCTATCAACTGATCCAGAGTCAGCCGTCCTGCCATTGGACGAGCCCCCAATTCCAGCGGGCGGTATTCTACCATGCCAGATATATTCCGTCTAGGGTAGTAACATTTTCTATTGAGGCATTACGGGGTTGGGCGCTTAATGCCTGTTTACGAGGAGTATCATCCCGTCAACAAATCCCTCAATGCAGGTTCTGCAGTCTCAAACCGGAAACGGAATCCAAGGTCTTGCAGTTTCTTTGGGAGCACATGCTGTCCCTCCAGCACCAGAGTGGACATTTCACCAAGTAACAGGCGCAAGACAAAGGCCGGGACAGGGAGCCAATAAGGGCGTCTCATCACTTTAGCCAGAATATATCCAAAGTCGGCGTTAGAAAGCGGTACCGGCGCGGATAAGTTGAAAACGCCTTGCGCCTTTTCGTTTTCCAGCAAAAAGCGGATGGCTGCCACCTCGTCAGCAGGGTGAATCCAGGGAAGTCCCTGCCTGCCATTGCCCAATGGGCCGCCAGCAAATAACCTGAAGGGCAGCATCATGCGCTGCAATGCGCCTTCATCCTTGGAAAGCACTACACCAGTGCGGATAACGACACGCCGCACGCCTAACTCTTCGACCGTTTGACTGGAAGCTTCCCACGCCCTGCAAACCTCCACCAGGAAGTCGCGACCCGGTGCAGATTCTTCGGTCACAGGTTCATCGTCGTGCGGACCGTAGAATCCAACTGCCGAGGCCTGGATCAGAACCTTCGGCCGCGGGTTGGCCTGAAGGATGGCGGCGCTTATCGCCTTCCCGGCTTCCACACGGCTGGACAGAATCCGGTTTTTTCTCGCCCCGGTCCAGGGTCCGGATCCGAGGCTTTCTCCCGCCAGATTAACGATGGCGTCCACCTGAGAAACCAGTTCTCCCCAACCGGTAGTCGTCCGTCCATCCCAGCCAACGCCCCGCGCTCCTTCGGCCAGCCGGGCTGTTTTCGGATTGCGAGTTAATATCCAGACTTGATGTCCCTCTTCCAGCAGAGATTTTGCCAAAGCCGTTCCAATAAATCCTGTGCCACCCGCAACGATTATTCGCATAGTGTTTTCCTTTCATAAAACCTGTCAGGTGTGGAGTATAATACACGACAATGTGGAGGCGCTATGAACGCGCCAGTTCTGGTACTCAACGCGAATTTTGAGCCGATCAATGTTTGTAACACCCGCCGCGCTGTTGGCCTGATCCTTTTGGGGAAAGCCGATCTGGTCATGAATGGCCGCGGCTATATTCAGACTGTCAGACAAACTATTCCGATCCCCTCCGTCATCCGCCTGGAACAGATGATTCACCGCCCGCGCTTAAAGGTCAAAATGACCCGCCGCGAGGTTTTTCGCCGTGACAAATACACCTGCCAGTATTGCGGACGGCGCTCCAGCAACCTAACCGTTGACCATGTCTGGCCCAAACATCTTGGCGGCGAACATATCTGGACGAATGTTGTAACCGCCTGTCCATCCTGCAACCATCGCAAGGGCGGACGGCAGCTGGAGGAGGCCCGGATGGCCCTGCTTCATGCCCCGAAGGAACCCCCTGCCAATGCTTACTATATTTTCGGGCGACATCTGGAGGAAAACGTCGAATGGGAACAATTCATCCATGGATGGTAAAGAACCAGACAAACGCCCGGTGTTTAGCAACACCTAGTGTTTTGCCATTAATCAAAATTTAAGGATACAAAATCTTCCGCAAGGGTCATCGGACCTTCAAACTGCGTCCGGGCCTCGGAGAGCAGGTCGCCTGCGGCAAATCGAAAATTACAATACGTTGTCCCCTTCCACAACCATGTGGGTATTTTCGTGATGCTCGTCGGGGATGGCATTCGATGTTCCAAGAAAAACAGTTTTGGCATCCAATCTACCTTTCTTGCTTAATACTACCCCTATTTCAAGGCAGATAACAACAGCACAGGAGTAACCCACGTTTCGATAATTGCCGCGATGGTCAACAATGGCAGGACCAGACCAAGGCCGATCTTTGTCCAATCGGCAATTGCTTCGATGAGCACCTCCCCGAGGGTCCGTTGAGGGCGCGGCGTCACCAGCACAATCCCAATATACAGAATTGCCGCGCTGGCAAGAATCAGAGCCGGGATTTCAAAGACACCGTGCGGTAGGATGCCATACACGCCCACTTTCAACGGCGACCCTCCCATTGCCTGGATCAACGCCAATACCGCCCCAATGATACCCATATTCAGAAGGTAAACCAAGGCGCCCAGAACGCCGAAAGAGAACAAGCCCAAAAGCAGGATAACCACGATAGCCCGCAAATTGTGCCCCCAGATTGTCGGGAAGGAAATTCCTACATTTGCAATCGGTACGCTCATCCCGGAGGATAAAAGGTTGGAAAGATCGCCCGCTTTAAATTGACCTGCTAATTTCGTGGAATTCAAAGTTACCCAAATATAACCTGCTACGACTGCTATAAGACCGATACCGACCGTCAGGATGATGGATGGAATCTGTTTCCGTACCGTTTTCAGGACCTCGAACCTGAACCAGCCCCACAGGGATCTGGCATCCCCTTTGAACGCCCGCCAGAAAGTCCGTCCTATCCAGCGCAGATTGAGCACGTCAATTTCACGTCCCAGCAAAGCCTCGCGCTGGAAATGGGCAATGCCGACACGCGCCAGAAGCGCCGTCAAGACCGCCACCCCCACCACCGCCAGCCAGAGCACCTGGTCGTTGCCCCAGAATAACATGATGCTCTCGCCCTGGATAAGTATTGCCATCGGAATGACGATAAACGACGCCATCAGATTGGCCGCCCGCACCGAAGTGGCCTGCGTAGAAATCAGAATGGCTCCGCAGACCATCAGAAGTGCCTGAACAGTTGTCAGGATCAGCGTCTGCATCATCCGATTGAGATCGGGGAATGGGATATGTTGAAAATAGAGGCCGATCATGTAGACCGTGATACCCAAGTAAGAAGTTACCAGCGGTGCAGCCGTCCCGGCAATCAGTTTACCCATGAAAAGCTGCCAGTCCTTTAGCGGGGTGACCAGAAGCGGTTCAATCGTTCCGCGCTCTTTCTCGCCGACAAATGACTCCAGCGCAATAACCAGCGAGACCGTAATCGGGAAGTAACCTACCACCATGAGCAGGAACGGCACCAGCCGCTCGGCAATCAGCGGCGTCCCATATGTAGTTGTAAAGTTTATAGCAGCCTGCGCACCCAAAATGGCCAAAAAAGGCAGGATCAGCGTCAGCACAACCATCGGGAAGATGATGCGCCAGTCGCGTAACTGGTCACGCAGTTCGCGCCAGGCCACCAGCCAAGCCATACTGAAATCATCGCTCCACCGGTTAAGCACGATTCACCTGCGCCATGGCAGATAGATAGACCTGCTCTAGCGTGCGCGGTAATTCCTGCAACGCCACCACTTGCGCCCCGCGCTTCATCAATTCTTTGAGCAAAATAGGATTAGAAGTCTGGGGGTCTTCGACGCGGAACCGGGGGCCGGCTTCGCTGGCTTCGAGTGGAGTGACGCCCGGAGGCAGGTTCAGGGTCCCGCGCGGCCATTTGCCCCGCACCCGTACCTCGTACTCGGCCGGTCCCAGCAGGCTTCGTTTCAACTCCTCGATCGTCCCGCTGATCAATATTCGCCCCCGATAAATGATGGCGATTTTGTTTGCCAGCATTTCTGCCTCAACCAGGTTATGTGTGCAGATAATTATGGTGCGCTGTTCCGTGCGCAGACTGGCAATTGCATTCCGCACCAACTGCGCAGATTCGGGATCCATGGCCGAGGTTGGTTCGTCCAGCAAAAGAACGGGCGGTTCGTGGATCAAAGTTCGCGCCAGCGCCAGTTTCTGGCGCATGCCCTTCGAATATTGGCCAATGGGACGTTTGGCAACCTCGGCTAGACCGAAGTATTCCATCCACTCCCGGCTTCGTTTCTGGCACGCCGCCGCATCCAGGCGATAGACCTTTCCGAAAAAATCCAGGTATTCCAGACCGGTCATGCGCAGGTATAGACCGTGTTGTTCGGTCAGCAAGCCGACCGAAGCCCGCACCTGTTCCGGGGATTGGACCACGTCGAACCCGGCGATGCGCGCCCGGCCCCGGGTGGGAGCCAGCACCGACGTCAGCATACGGACTGTGGTGGTCTTACCGGCTCCGTTCTGGCCCAGGAGTGCGAGCACTTGCCCGGGATAAACGTCGAGACTGACACCATCCACAGCCCAGTAGTCGCCGAACTGTTTGCTCAGGTCTTCAGTCTGGATCATTGCATTCTAGGCTCGCCGGGGACGGTGGTTGAGGAATATGATAAATCCCGCAACCAGTGCCACGATGACAACGAATGTTTGGTTCAAGTTTATACCGCCCACTTGCGCGGCGTCCAAGCGCAGGAAATCGAGACTGAAGCGCCCAATGGAATACATAATCATGTAGATAAGGAAGATGTCGCCGGGTTTCAGCCATTTCTCGAAGCGGCGCGCCAGCCAAAGCAGCACCGCCATGTTAACCACATTCCATAGTGATTCATACAGGAACAGCGGGTGGAAATACTCGAAATTTTGATAACCTTCCACGCGGTGGAGAGGATCAATGTAGATTTTCCAGGGGAGGTTCGTGGGTAAACCATACACTTCCTGATTGAAGAAGTTCCCCCAGCGACCGATGGCCTGTGCCAGCGCCACGCCCGGCGCAACCACATCCGCCCAAGTCAGGAAAGAGATTCCCTTCCTGCGGCAATAAATCCATAATGCCAGCGCCACGCCAATAACTGCGCCGGGGATGCCCAACCCGCCATTGCGGATGTTAAGCATATCCAGTGGGTGCATCAAGTACCACTTGGTGGTGATCCCTTGTGCAACCATCGAAGGCGGCGGCGTCAGGATGTGCCAGATACGCGCCCCAATGATCCCGGCCAGGACAACCCAGAATAGCGCGTCCCAGATGAATTCCGGATTCATGCCGCGGCGCTTCGCCTCGGCCTGTCCCATGAAGGCGGCAGCAATCACACCGAGCGTGATCAAAATCCCATAAAAGTAAATATGAAAAGATTGGTTGAGAAATGGGATGGGAATATCAAAACCGTTTGGTAAGGTTGGCATGATCTACTCCTGAGACTGAGATAAGCGACGATGAGCATCCCGCCGCACACGTAGAATACGTTGCAAAGCCGTAAAATTCGCCAGGACGGCAATAATAATCAAGACAGGCAACGGTAAGCTGAAAATCAAACCGGGGATAAGCACGATGTAACGCTCGACGCGCGTCAACAGGCCAACGTTTGCGTCCAGTTTCGATGCGTCCGCACGCGCCTTGACATAAGATACCAACACCGACCCGGCTGCCGCCAGGTACGCCAAAATTACACCTGCGGCATTTGCCTGGAGCATATAGTAAATAAGGAAACCAAGGAAGAGGAATAGTTCCGAATAGCGGTCAGTAACCGCATCCACAAACGCGCCCCAGTCACTGGTTTCGTTGCGCAGGCGCGCCAGAGCCCCATCCATGGCGTCCACCGGCCCCATGACCAGCAGCAGGATGCCAGCCCAGGTCATGTGACCGAAAGCAATCAACACGGCGCAGCCAATCGTTCCCATGAGACCAATCAAAGTGACTGTATTTGGTCGAATACCAAGACGATTTAAGAAACCAGCAATCGGGTTCAAATACCAGCGGAACCAGACCCGCATCTTATCGGCAAATGACATTTTTTTTTGTTCGAAAGGTTGAGTCAATGGAATTCCTCTAAGGACCGGTATCAAAACTGGCCAATCATACCACACTAGGCATTATCATCCGCGGGCGTGTTCCCATTCTCTTCGTCCGGTTCGAGCAGGACTTCACGGTCGCGCCCTCCTCCCATGGAGGGTCCTACCACCCCTGTTTCCTCCAACTGATCCAGCAGGCGCGCGGCCCGCGGATACCCGATCCGCAGACGCCGCTGTAGCATGGAAGCGCTGGCGCGCTGCTCTTTCTTTAGCACTGTAATCGCCTTCTCAATCAGCACATCGTCGCTGCCTTCGGTGGCAGCTTCGGTCAGCATCGACTCCCACGGTGGGCGGACATCCTTCTGTGGCACTGTCTTCTGCCAGTGGGAGATGACGCGCTCGATCTCCTGGTCGGTTACCATCACCCCCTGAGCACGTACCGGGCTGCCCACTTCCGGATTCAGGAAGAGCATGTCGCCGCGCCCAAGCAAAGTCTCTGCACCGGGCAAATCCAGGATAACGCGCGAATCCACGCCCGAGGCCACAGAAAACGCCAGACGCGCCGGAAAATTGGCTTTGATGAGACCGGTCACAACGTCCGTGCTGGGGCGCTGCGTGGCAACCACCAGATGAATGCCGGTTGCGCGCGCCATCTGCGCCAGGCGGACCAGGTTGTGTTCGGTCTGATCGGGAGCAGACATCATCAAGTCAGCCATCTCGTCTATCAAGACGACAATGCGTGGTAGCGTCTGGACTTCCTTGCGGCGTTGGAGTTGGCGGTTATAGGCATCAATGTCACGGGCTTTGGCAGCCTCCAACAACTTGTAACGGTGTTCCATCTCCACCACCACCCAGCGCAGCACACCCAGGATACGCTGCACATCTGTCTCGACTTTGCCATACAAATGCGGCAGACCGTTGAAACGGATCAACTCGACCATTTTCGAGTCAATCATAACCATGCGCAAATCTTCGGGGGCATTATTCATGGCGAGGCACACCGACAATGCAGCAATACAGACCGACTTACCCGAACCGGTCGTCCCGGCAATAAGCAGGTGCGGCATACGCGCCAGGTCTGCCACGAGAGGATTGCCTGAGACATCCCGCCCCAGTGCAATCGTCAACGGTGAGCCGCCTTTGTAGAAGGCTTCCGTCTCCAACAGCGGGCGCAGACGCACCAGCGAGGAACGCGGGTTCGGTACTTCGATACCCACATACCCGCGTCCCGGTACCGGTGCTTCGATGCGCAGGCGTTCAGCGGAGAGGGACAGAGCCAGGTCCTTTTGAAGACTGGCAATTTGCGCCACGCGGACTTTCATCTGCTGGGAATCTTCTTCCGTACCCTTTTTGATGAACCCTGGTTGGATAGCAAACTGCGTGACCGTCGGCCCGATGCGGAAGCCGACTACTTTGGCCGGGATGCCAAACTCAGAAAGTGACTTTTCAATCTGCCCCGCGGTCTGGTTGATTGTCCGCTCGTCTGGGCGAACAGCCTGTTCACCGAGCAACACATTTAGGGGAGGCAGGCGTTCTCCACGCGGCGGAGGAGAGGCCGGGCGGCTGTCCTGTTTTTCGGGAATTTTGAACGACTTGCGAAATTCCGGTGGTAGCTTCTGGGCGTGTTTCCTGGTGCCGTTGGCGGGACCTGCGGTGGGTTTATCCATTGGAAGTGGGGAAACAACCGGGATTTCCGGCGCGGCAGTTACTGAGACCTGCGCGAGCGGCTCACCAGACAGTTTGAACAACCAGACTTCGAAGGGATGCCAGAGACGAAAAGCGGCCATCAATGTCAGTCCCCAGGATAAGAAGATGACCAGCCCGCCCCAGATCGGACCGATGAACTGGACCACCAACATTGATAGTCCCCAACCGATTTTTCCGCCCCACATGTTCCCTTCAGTCAATCGGTTGCCGCTGAGAACCGACAACACCGCGAGCGTCAAAAAAGCTGCCAGTTCCCAAGCAATCACCTGTCCCCACCGCAATTTCACCGCTTGGCGGCTGCGACGAAAAGCCAAGAAGCCTACCGCCCCGGTTGCGAGGATAAACAGAAAGCTACCCCAACCCAGCCAGTTTCCGAGAAGGGAGGTCCATTTTTCAAGCAGTGTGCCTTTTGACAGACCGAAAATCCCTAAGAGGGTCATCAAGGTAAAAGCCAGCAGGAAAACGCCGAGGATATCCCAGAGAAAACGCCCGAAGTGGGTTTCAAGACGGGCCAGGCGATCCACCCAGTCATTGGAACGGGGTGCTCTGGAGCGGCTGTCTTCAGATTGCGATTGGGACTTGCGTGGCGCAGAAGGCATATCAGTTGCCCTTCATGCTTAAACCAAGGCGTTGGCGCGAGGACTCCACTTGAAGAATCCGTACCTGCACAATCTGTCCCGGCAAAAGGACATCTTTGATCGTTTTGTTGGGAGGCAGCGGGATTTCCGAAGCGTGGATCAAGCCCTCCAAGCCTTCTTCAAGGCGTGCAAATGCGCCAAACGGCACAAGCGCCGTCACAACTGCCGGGACAATCGCATTGACCGGGTAACGCTCCTGAGCAAATTCCCAGGGATTTGGCAATAAACGTTTCAGGCTAAGTGCAATCCGGCTGCGCTCCGGTGCAACTTCCATCACTTGGACTTCAACATGCTGTCCAACCTGGCACACCTGACCGGGATGAGAGACGCGTCCCCAGGAAAGTTCTGAAATGTGGATAAGACCCTCAACGCCGCCCAGGTCCACAAAGACCCCGAACTCAGTCACATTAGTCACCTCGCCGGTGATATGTTGACCTGGCTGGATGGTGATGAAAAGTGCCGGTCTTTTCCCAGCCTCCGCACGCGCGGCGCGTTCTGAAAAGACCATGCGGCCCTCTTCTGGCACACACTCGATCACTTTCAACCGCAACGTCCGACTGACGTAAACTGAAAGGCAATCTTCGCGGCGGTCTTCGGTGGGTTGAAAAGGCAAGTCCACCAGATGTGAACATGGTACAAAGCCATTTAACCCTTCTCCTTCAACCAGCAAGCCTCCTCGGTTATATCCTGTGACCGTCAGCTCAACAATTCCATCCTGGCGGTACAGCGACATCGCCCGCTCCCAATCAGATGCTGGCTTCGCAGATTCCTCGATCTTCTGGGACCTGACCATGGCTTGTATGGCCCGGCTTTCTTCTTCTGCCAAAACCGACGCCCACCACCCATCATCATATATCGGTATATCTTGTTCAGAAAATTGGTTATGCACCATTAACTTGCCCAACCTCCTTCCCATCAATCCGTACCTGTGTCTGGCGCTCCATCTCGAGGATCACGCGCGCCACTTCTTCAATCGCAACCCGCTGTTTGCGATACAAGTCCGCTTCGGACATTGCCAGGCGGGTAGCGACTTCACGTACCTTACGACCCTCAACGAACTTCATTTCAAGGATATTAAATAAGATCCATTCCCCGGTAAAACGCCGTTCCCCTTCCGGGCGGACATTGTCCATCGCCTGGCGCAGGAGGGATCGCAAAGCATTGGCAGAATTATCCTTGTGCTCTAATAGGGCTTGCTGGACAATCTGAAGGTTAAGCAGTGGATTCTGGGTCAATTTCGGACCGCCCCAGTAGTGAGTCAGGGCGTCCCGCACCCATTCCGCCAAATCCGATTCGGGAGGTAAAGTCTCCTCCAACAGGCTGGTCTTGCTGTCATAACGACCGACCGCTCGCAGACGCTGGAACATGTCCACCTGTGGACGGAGGTCTTCCAGAGAGCGGAAAACGCTTTTCTGCAAGCGACGATCCTGCAAGCCCAAAGAAGCCCGCTGGATAAGTAGTTTAAGAGCTTGGCGCTGCTCAGTGAGAATAGCCTGGTCCGGGCGACGTACCGCTCCCAGTAAACCAAGCAGGGCTGGCTCGCTTTCCACCGTCTCTGGCGGCTGGTGGAGTGGGAATAACCAGTAATCGCCCCAAATATATTCGTCGCCATTCCCGTTCCCCTCATGAGTGACCACCTGCAATGCTTCCGAAAGTTTGGACTCTTTAAGAAGCGGCATATTTCTCGTTGATACAACCAACGAGAGTTCCGCTCCATCCAACGCAGCGACAAACGCCGCCGGTGACTGTAAATGGTCGCGCACGGCGGCTAGTACGGATTCCAGGAATTGACGCAAATCGTTTTGCGTAATCAGCCGTTCTTCAAGGTTTTGCAGCAAGACTAAATCAGCGCGGTCGCGTCCAAAAAAGATTAAACGTTCCCAAAACGGAGCAACCAGCGTAATGGTATGTTCCATCAGCAGTACTGTCGTGACCATGGCGGTTGGGACTGCACCGGAATAAATTGTCCCGAAGAATTCGCCCACACGCCGGACGATGGTCATCACACCCAGCGCGGCGGAGGCGGTTACGGGTCCGCGCATGATCCACTTGAACAGTCGGCTCTTTACCACCCGGTCAGGCCAGGAAACGCCGAAGAAAGCCACCGCATAAGCCATGATGATAATCAACCCACCCACCAGCAGATTACTGACCAGGGCTATTCCCCAGAAGAGATAGGGGTGGCTTTCCGCCAGTAGCGAACCATAAAGAAGATATGGGAACGACCCGAGCGCCGGAGCAGTGGCTCCCGCCAACAGATAAATCATGCGCCGGCGGCCCGAACGGGTCAACGTGTGGCGATAGGCGCGTCCAAAATTGACCCAAGCCAGGACCATCGTGACAACATAATAAGCCGTAAAGATTTCTGTCCAGATGGTACGCTGGAGATGCGGCGCAGGCTGGCCTGCCATCACCATCGGGCCAAGCAGATAACCATAGCCCAGCAACAACAGGAATATCGCCGAAACGAAGTACATCAACCGGACAGCTATGCGCCTGCGCCCACGCGAAGGGCGGCCGGTTGTAACCAGAATACCATCAGACAAATGTAAATAAGCGGGGGGTAAAAAAATGATCCCCAACCATTCCAAGCGCAGGAACAAGCCAATCATGTCCGGAGAAGTGGCCGAACTCTCCAGCGCCTCAGATGTAAAAACCACCACCACACACAAAAGGATGATGGCGAATGAACGCGCTACCCGGTCACGCAAATTGAATGACAGCGCGTATAGAAACAACGAAAAGGCCGTGATAGCGATCCCGGCTGTGAGAATATCATTGATCGTTCTTATCCCCACCAGCAAATCATGCAACCAACCGTTAAGCATTCAGACCTTTCGTACAGCTACCGAATGGAACGCCCAAAGAACAGCGCTATATCCTGTGTCTCGTAATACTGGTCATTATACCCGCAGAACTCATAACCTTGTTTTTGTGCAAGCCGAATGGCCGGATTATTTTTCGATGGCATTTCGAGCAAAGCCCGGTGATCTTTACGTTGCACCGCCCAGGACTGCGCCGCCAACATCAACGTACTAGCAATCCCCTGGCGGCGAAAACGGGGAGCGACCACAATATCCGTCAGCCAGGCAGTGCGCGGGAGGATCGCATCATTCGTGCGAACATACCCTACCGCCTGCCCGCTAATAACAGCTACCAGCATCCCTGATCGGCGGCTCCAGGATTCGGATAACGCACTGACCGGCCGCGGGTACAAGACCGACACCGAACGCGGCAAGCGGATCTCCCGGAAAATGGCGCCGATCTGGCCGTCCTCGTGTTGCACATCCATTTGCCAGACGTAGTCGGTCTGGCAGGAATGGTCAATCGCCATAAGAGCGGACAAATCGGTCACAATTGCGGGGCGTACTTGGATCTCGGGCATGCGTCACCTCAAGGGGCTGCAACTAGCACCGGGACAATGCAAGGCGGGAGCGCATTGCCCTGATTATCTATGACAACTAGGCGAAGATTGTAATCGCCCGGTGAAACCTCGCTCGTATCCCAGGTTCCCAATTTATCATCTTGCGTTACCTTCCGACCGGCCTGGATAGAGCGCCAAACGTCTGTTCCCAAAGGAGAGTACTCATACTTATAAAATCCGAAGTTAGGAATGTTAGCCGTCCCTACCAATATAACCTGGCCTTTGACTACATCTCCTGGTTTGGGTGATGTGATCATGATTTGACCGGGGATACAACCGGTTGTTTGGGCCGTAGGGGTAGACACAGGTGTTAAGGCTCCGTTAGATGTTAACAACTCGGGCGGGAAGGTAGTTGTCGGCGGAATCAGCGGATTCATGGTCGGTGTGACGAGCAGGGAAAGGGCCGGCAGGTTAGGTGCCAGAAATACTGTCAGCACCAGTTCAGCAATGGCCAGGAAGACAATCAGTGAAATGGCAGCTATTGTCTGGCTCGTATGCCGGTGGGCTACCTCACGTTCGAGGCCATACAGGGATTCGCCCATCTCGCGCCGTGCCCGTATCAGGCTGCGAATTGCAAACATCAGCCCTATGACAAGGAGCAGGTATATCAGAATTGAATAACTGGTAAAAAAATGCAAAATAGCAGCCATCCCACCCGCTAAAGGGAACGCAAAACGCCTCGGATGAGCGTTTCCAACTTAGGAACAATCAAGCGGCCGGATTCGAGAACTTCCTCGTGTGAGGTGATGGTATTCCCATCCAGATTGGCCTTATTGCTGATCCCGGAAAAACCCAGCACTCGCGTCCCGCCATGGCGCGCCACAATCACCTCTGAGACAGTGGACATACCAACCGCGTCTGCTCCAGCCATGCGCAGAAAACGCAGGTCCGCCGGGGATTCAAACGACGGGCCGCTCAGTCCGGCATATACGCCTTCGCGCAGGAGCAAATTGCCCTCCCTGGCAACCTTACGAGCCAGGTCGCACAACTGCCGGTCATAAGATTGACTCATATCAGGGAAGCGTGGTCCGAACTCGTCCAGATTAGGCCCGATCAACGGATTCAGGCCAGACATTCCGGCCAGGTTCAGGTTGTCTGTGATCAGCATCACGTCGCCGGGAACAAAATCCGGTTGAATGGCTCCGGCAGCATTGGTCACGATCAGGATTTCAATTCCCAGTCGCTGCATCACCCGCACAGGCATTGTGACTTGCTGCATAGTGTAGCCTTCGTAATAGTGAATTCGTCCCTGCATTGCCAGAACCGACTGTCCCTCCAACTCGCCGATAACCAGTTGCCCAGTATGGCCCATCACGGTGGAGACAGGCCAATCAGGCAATTCTCGATAAGGAATGATCGTTGCATTTTGAATCGCTTGTGCCAGTCCGCCTAACCCTGTACCTAATATTAATCCTATGCGCAGCTGGGATTTTATTTTTGGTTGAATAATCTGCGCCACACGATCAATTATTTCCAACGTGATCTCCATATCATCTCTCCGAGGTTCCGAAAATTCCATTTGCCGAGAGAATTATATCTTAACTCGCTAAAAGGAAAGTTCTTTTGGAATTTCCGTGGCGATGGGTAAATAGAGGGTGTTGGGCGCGCTTCGCCCGCCCAACACCCTCATCTCTTTCCTTCTATCCTGAGAATTCCCAAAGACCCTATAAAGATCGCATCCTTTTTGGCCGCGATCTTTTATCTGATCTTAGAGCCTTCCGAAAATTAGGCTCTTGGCTGCTTAAGCAATTTTCGTATAAAATCACTCCACCGCAGTGCGGAACGCAGATACGGTTTTTTCCACTCCAGTATCATCAATCCAGTAATGCAAAACGAGGCGGAAACTCCGCTGACCTGTCACACCGACCAGGATGCCGCGCCTCTTTAGCTTTTCAACAACTTCACTTGTATCCGACTTCACTTCTGGTGTCAGCGACAGAAAAACCATATTCGTCGCCGGAACCTCCGGGTCAAGAACGAGACCGGGAACCTGCTTCAACCCATCAGCGAGTTTCCTGGCTCGGGCATGGTCCTCCGACAGCCGCCCGGTCATCGTCTCCAGCGCGACTATCCCAGCTGCCGCCAGAATCCCGGCCTGGCGCATCCCTCCGCCCAGCATCTTCCGCAGGCGGTGCGCCTTACGGATAAACTCCTTCGAGCCACACAACACCGATCCGACCGGTGCACATAGTCCCTTGCTCAGACAGAATGTAACCGAATCGACAGGTCCGGCCAGTTCCTTCGCTTTAATTCCCTGAACGGCCGCAGCGTTGAAAATCCGCGCCCCATCCAGATGGACGGAAAGCCCGCGCCCATGAGCGAATTCGCTTACCCGGTTCATGTAATCCGGCGTCTGATACGTGCCGCCGCAGCGATTGTGGGTATTCTCCAGGCAGATCAGGCGCGAGATGGGGTCATGCGGGTCATCCGGGCGGATAGCTGCTTCGATATCCTCCAGCGCCAGCGAGCCGTCGGGCTGGTTGGGTAATTGATATGAGTGGACACCACCCAGCACCGAAATCCCGCCCGCCTCGAACGAAAATGTGTGGGACTTGTTGCCTACGATCACTTCATCACCACGCTGACAGTGAGCCAAAACCCCCGCCAGATTGCCCATCGTCCCCGAAGCGACGAACAGGCCGGTTTCTTTGCCCATCATTTCGGCCGCCATCTCCTGCAGGCGGTTGACGGTGGGGTCCTCGCCATAAACGTCATCGCCGACTTCGGCTTTCGCCATCGCCTCGCGCATGGCTGGCGTGGGTTTGGTAACGGTGTCGGAACGGAGATCAACGAATTCCATAAATTACTCCTATTTTTGGCGTAAGTGCTCAAGTACGAACTGCAATTCTTGCGGAAGAGAAGCTTCAAAAATCCTGGCCTGCTTCTCGCCGGGAAGGACAATCTTTAGTCTGTGCGCATGGAGAAAATGCCTGCCCAATTCCACTGTGGGCTTGCGCTTTCCATAGACCATATCCGCAGCCACCGGACAGCCCAAAAACGCCATGTGGACGCGGATCTGGTGCGTCCGCCCGGTCAGCGGATGGACTTCGAGCAAGGTGTGGGCGGGGAAATTTTCCAGTGTTCGGTATTCGCTGACGGCTTCGCGGCCTTTATCAAGCGGAACAACCGCCATCAGTTTGCGGTGGGTGGTATTGCGGCCAATCGGGGCTTCCACGCGCCCGGCAGGTGTGGGCGGCTTACTGTCCACCAGCGCCAGGTAGATTTTTTCGACTTTACGGGATTTGAACTGGTCCTGCAGCCAGCGGTGTGCCCGTTCGTTTTTGGCAATCACAATCAGGCCGGAGGTGTCTTTGTCCAGCCGGTGGACAATCCCCGGACGTTCCTCACCGCCGATGCCTTCAAGTTCCGGAAGATAACCGAGGGCGGCATGGACCAGCGTGCCGCTATTGTGCCCGGGCGAAGGATGGACCACCATCCCGGCCGGCTTATTCACCACCATTAAATCCTCGTTCTCAAAAACAATATCGAGGGGAATGTCTTCAGCCACCAACCCACTCGGGACCGGCGGGGGAATCCGTATCTGGATCTGCTCGCCAGGCTCCAGGTCCCGCCCCGCCTTCGTGACGATCCCGGCCTCCACTTTGACGAACCCGCCCTTGATCAGTCCCTGAATTCGTGAACGGGAAAATTCGGGCAGGCAAGCTGTCAGAAAAACATCCAGACGCTGCTTGTCTTCTTTCTCAAAATGGAAGGACTCGATCCGGTCACCCACTCTGCGCCTCGTCTTCAGTCGGCACATGTGCCTCATCTTCGGGCAGTGTAGACATCGCAGCTCGCTTCTTATCGGACCGTTCTTTGAGCCAGACCCCAAGCAGCAGCACCGCCACGCCGACAGAAATGCTCGCATCGGCCACGTTAAAAATCGCAAATTTCCCAACAGAGATGAAATCGGTAACCTGGGCAAAGGCCAACCGGTCAATCAAATTGCCGGCAGCACCCGCGAACTGCATTGCCATGGCCACGCGCAGCCACCAATCGTTTCTTTCCGTACGCGGAAAATAATAGAGGATCAACAGGATGACGATAATTGCCAGAATAGTGAAAACCAGGTTACCATTCTGGAATATGCCAAATGCCGCACCGGTGTTATACCAGTGTCGAATACGAGCATAAGGCAGCAACCATGCTAGTCGATCCGGCAGCCAATCGGTGCCCAGCGGGATTTTTGCCCGCACAAGGGCTTTCGTCCACTGGTCAAGGCCGATGATGACCGCGCCAATCAAAAACAGGATTAGATAATCATAGCGGTGATCTTTCAGAAAATTGAACACAGTGCCCAAGTTCAAACGCTTCGCCCGAACTGTCGGTTGGGGAGATTCCATTAAGTTTTATTCTCCGTGATATACACGCGCGGCACGCGCGTGTTGATATTCGTTAAAATCTCGTACGGTATTGTACCAGCCCAGTCAGCCAAATCCTGGGCGGTAATCGCCTCGCTGCCCGATTCGCCGATGAGTGTCGCCTCATCGCCATTGAAGGCTGAATTAGATTCGATGTTGACCATCATCTGGTCCATGCAGACACGTCCCACCTGCGAATATTTCTTGCCGCGAATGATAACCTGCGTCTTGTTCGACAGACTGCGGAAATACCCGTCACCGTAGCCGACCGGGAGCGTGACGATGCGTACCGGATGATCAGATTGCCAGGTGAATCCGTATCTGACCGGATGCCCCGACTTGACTACTTTGAAATACACCACGCGAGACTTCCAAGCGAGCACCGGCCGGACCTGAACACTGCGCGCCGCTTCCGAAGAGGGATAAACGCCATAGAGCATGATCCCGGGCCGCACCATGTCAAAATGGCTTTCCGGTAGATGTAAAATCGCGGCCGAGTTCGCCATGTGACGGATAGGCATGGACAAATTGTGGTTCTCGTAGAAACGCAGGACTTCGTTAAACCGTTCCAACTGCAGACGGGCATGCGTCAGGTTGGGCGAGTCGGCGTTGGCAAAGTGGGAGAAAATCCATTCCACTTCAACATTGGCGCACAACAGTGCAGTCTCCTGGATTGTGTGAGCGCTATAATAATGGACCCCGATCCGTTCCATCCCGGTGTCAATTTTCAGGTGGACTTTCGCCTTCACACCCATCTGACCGGCGATCACGTCACTCTGCTCCAGCCGTTCCACGGAAGAAGCCGTCATGGTTAGATCGTGCAGAAGGTAATGCGGGACCTGGTCGCCCCAGATACCGCCGAGGACGAGGATGGGGGCAGTCATACCCAGTTCACGCAGAAAAATCCCCTCCCTCAAG